>Ga0210403_10001336_pt1 | contig 23511 bp, 14 predicted proteins | sample IncBWC19MmetaG_FD_150863 | JGI IMG/M metagenome (GOLD analysis project Ga0210403, IMG submission 150863) | Forest soil microbial communities from Barre Woods Harvard Forest LTER site, Petersham, Massachusetts, United States - Inc-BW-C-19-M | ecosystem: Environmental > Terrestrial > Soil >... | reverse complement strand
ACCACCACGTACGCCACCATGGAGGAAGAATCTGGATACGCAACGTCGCACCGAGGACACCCCAACCGCTTTGCCCGGTCGCTGTTTGTACACGAAATGTGTAATCTCCAGCGGGTAAAGCAGCATAGCCCACCATCCGCTGATCGCCGCCCGTCTCATTCCATTGCTCATCCAATCCGTCCAGTTTGTAGCGATAACGGTTTATCGTGTTATCGGAGTAGCTGAGGGCCGCGAACTCCAACGCGAAGGTGCTCTGCTGGTGCGAGAGCGTGATGTTATCCGCATAGCTGATCGACTGCTTAAGCGGCGAACCACTACCTACTTCCACCGCTCGGCCGAACAATCGAAAATCAGTCAAGACGACCGGGGGAACATATGCGCTGTCAACGACTCTGTCAGGATAAATTGTTGAGTCGAGCGGAGGCCGCTTGTGGGCTGCCAACAACTCTCCGCGCGGCGCAAAGTTTTGTTTTACTTTACCCACCTGCGACGAGACACCCGACTCGGATGTGTCGCGAGGTCGCGCGGGATCTGCTGACAGCCTTCACGCCAATACCCCGTCGTTTGGGTCAATAAGTGCTGGGCGGCCCACACAGCGAGAGTAAGGCATGCGATCCGCTGGATATCGGCAGCGCGGCAAGTCCGGGGAGGACCGCGGCCGGATACCAGAGCTTCCTATTGCGCATTCTGCGGGCGGATTTCTTAACGCTGAAGCGGCGAAACGCCTCACTGAGGCGTTTTCCGGCCTCGGCAGAGGAAGCATGCGGTGTGTCCCGCGTTCTGGCCTCGACGGACAAGCCACCTGCGTGGGGGCGACAAGGGATAAGGCGGTCCTCTATCTGGTTCAACTTCAGGGCATGGCGCATCGATACGGCGGGACCCCGGCCTGAACTTGGCGCAGGGAGACCCCCCAACCGGGAAAAGGCCAACGCAGTACTTCTTTTCACTTTTCAGTCCCTGGAACGTGAAAAGTTCGGAAATCGTCCACCAGGGCCGACCATTTACTTTCACCAACTTAGGCTTCTCAGTTAGTGCAACTGGGAACAAGTTCCGGGAACAGGAAGGAACATATCTGTTCCCGACCTTCTTGCGCCGGCATTGCACTCTGTCGAACGAGCCGGGCGCGACGGGCATCTCGTTTAGCCATCTTTCCACGGCAATGGGCTTCACTTCGGATATACATCCATGATGCCCCGGCGCATGGGGGACCCAACCGGAGAACCTCATGCGACCTCCGACTGGGTTGCAGCAGAGGTTGCCGTAGTGTTAACCCGCTGCGCCTGTGCCTGGGCGACGAGGTGCGGGTACTTGTCGACCAATCGCTTCAGATTCTGCCGAGCAGACCTCTTCTTTGCAGAGATGGCGAGCGGATGAGGGTCATCGTTGGCATACAACTCGGGATGGTTGCAGACGTCGGCCCAGTGCAGCATTCCGACAACAATCTCGGCAGGAGAGTTGCCCTTCGGGGCGGTGAGGAAGCTGTTGAGGAGCTTGGTTACATCGAGGGTGGGACTACTAGTTATAGTTACAGACATTTATTGTTCCTTTTAAAGGTCAGGGCGTCGGTCCCGTCATGAAGACAGGAGTAGGCGCACGTTGATGTCGGCGCATACAGGGACGGAGAGGCTACTCCTGGATGTGAAGTTCGTGGCGTACACAACTGTATACAGATGTTTCCACTCTCCTCCTCACCCTGTGTGTTATAGCTCGATTGCGAAAAGCTTTGGTCGGTTGGAAGAAGAAATGCTTTTGGCAGATCACGCATCGAAGCGCGTGGTCGCCTCGCGAACAAATACAAATGGTTTCACTCGAGGACTCAGAATGAGGAAGTGCTTAGTTGTTGCCGCAGTATTGTGTTTGACGTGTATTCTCGCCTCTGCCCAGAGCAACCTTGGCGGACAGTTGAATGAATGAAACCTTTACGGCGGTTACCAGTACACTTCGCTTAGCAGTCACTCTGTACAAGACGCGCTGAACCAAGAGCATCTCATCGACCCCGCATTCCCACTGTTAACTTTTGGCGCTCGACAGAATTTGAACGGATGGAACTTAGGGGGCCAAAACGATATTACAAAATGGTTGGGCGGGATCATTGATGGGAGTGGCACCTACGGGACGAAGCAGCTTTTGCTGAGTTCAAGCGGAGGAGTCAACATTTCTAGTCGGACTAGGATGAGCTTCTACACAGTTACAGGAGGGCCACAGTTCACCCTTTATCGAGGCGCCCATCTCCAACCGTTCGCTCGAGTCCTTGTGGGAGGCGCCTGGATTCGCAGCCGTACAGAGGTTGTAGCAAATGGTGTTCCGTTGGTAGATGCAGTGGCCAACAATGGTGAAGGATTCGCTTACGGTGGCGGAGGCGGGTCTGATTTTTTCATCTCCCGCCATTTGGGTGTCAGGGTTGCGGCCGATTGGCTCCGTACATCATCTTTTGACGAGAAGCAGAACAACGTTCGTACCACCGCAGGACTTGTATATCATTTTTGATTTCGCGTTCACCTAGCTGCAGCCTAGCCAGTAAGGTGCGGTTTGCCCGTCACACGCGCACAACCCGGAAGCGTCGGACCCTTCGCCGCAGTCAATGAGCGCATCAGCGATTTGGCGTAAATCAAGATGATACGTGCTGAGGTGAGGGGCCACTGCCACTTCGCATTGATCTGAATCAGTACGTCCAGCAAGGGATCGGTTTCGTCCGGTTTATTGAACAGGGCTGTGTTTCTTTCATCTCGATGCCGCTGAGGTCGAGGAAAAGCTTCAATCCGGAAACGCTGCCCTTCACCTCGATGGCTTTGAAACGGTCTTTGATTCTCAGACCCGTAATGTTGTTGAGGAACTTACAGCCTTCGCAGCGCGGTATCCGGAGTTCGTCATCCCCGAAGAGCAGACGAGCGTGTTTCGCCATGAGTACAGAAGGCATATCACGCACAAAAAAATTGCCGCCACTATCCGCCGAAGACAGGGCGGCATTGTGGCGGCAGGAGAGGTCCCTGTAAACGGTCTTGAACCGCTTACAGTGGCGACGCAACTAGAACTCGATGCGTCCTTTGAATGTGATCATTCGTCGTCCAGAACGATCTCCGACGTGATCCGGGGTGATGTCGTAATATTGTCCGGCGGTTGTATCGGTGATGGTGGTATCCATATCGTAGAATCCTGGACGATTGAAGAGGTCTGAGGCTGAGCCGCTCAGCAGGAAGCGCACTCTATCCGTGAGAGAAAATGTTTTGTTCACACTGAGATCTGTCGAAAGGAGACCCTGTCCGAGGATGGAATCCACGCCGGCATTCCCAAAGTGTCCAGGTTGTGGAGTAGTAAAAGCTGCGGGGTTGAACCATTCGGCCGCGGTCTTGTGGGCAGGATAGATCGGCACACCGGGAACGCGATCTGCAATGCCTCCGAAGGTTCCAGTGTTGGATGGATCCCCGCCACTGTAGGTTGGCCCCATGTAGAGACCCGAGGCGAAGTAGCTGATGGACTGGAGATTCCAGCCGCCGAACGCCTCCTCCATCCACATAGGTCCGTGGTTCATGTAATTACGTCCGCGACCAAATGGAAGGTTGATAAAGGTGTTGATGACAGCCACATGACGGCGAGTGGTTCCATCCTTTGACCAATGGCTAAGAATGTCATACGGATTTTCCGTATCGGAGTAGTTGTTCAGATTACTCGCAAACGTATAGTGTCCGTCAAATCCAAACCAACCGGTCCGACGTTGCACCTCGACCTGCAGGGCATTGTATTTCTGGGTTCCATTGGAAAACCAGTAGTAGACCGCATTATACTGTGGCCATGGGTTATTCGCTGCGTTATAAGGCGTAAGGCTCGGCCGTTGCAGATCGATATTGGTTTGGTAAGTCAGCCCGCTTCCGTACGATCCGATATACGACATACGCAGCCCAACGTCCTTCAGGATCTTCTGTTCGATCGAGACATTGTATTGGCGGATAACTCCGTTGGAGGTGTTCAATGGGTAGCCAGTTACCCGCTGCGAGGGACTTGCCGCAAGGCTCAAGCTAGTTGGAAAAGGATTCGGAAGAGCAAACAATGCACCGGTTGCAGTTCCAGGTTCGTTGATATTGGTATAGTTCTGCGCAACGCCGAAGGGGCCTCCGTTATCAGCCCGATCGGAGATACCGAAGCGCTCGGTGAACTCCGCATATCCGCCACGTAGGACCGTATCCGGTCGCAGACGATATGCGGCAGACAGACGTGGACGGAAGTTGTTGAGCTTGGCGTTTCCGACGACCTGCCCACCTACGACTGCGATGTTCGACGGAAAGAGAGGGCTGACCTGGTTCAAGGATGACGGCGAAACCACAACAGCTCCCGTCTGCATGTCCCAGTTATATCCGAGGTTATTAGTGTAATACGGGAGGCCATAGTAATCCCAGCGCAGCCCATAATCGAACGTCAGACGAGGAGTGATTTTGAAGCTGTCCTGAACGAAGAGACCGGCTTCGTTGGAGACATAGGCCTGATTGTAGATGGGGTTCGATCGCTCACTTGTGCGGGGAAGTCCAAGGAGAAAATCGGCGTAGCCATTTCCCGTGAAGGAGCCGTCAAAGGTAAATGATCCGAAGTCGGGAACCACTCCTTTGGCTGTCTTGTAGTGGATGACGTTGCCGCCGAGTTTCACGACATGTCTGCCGAATGACCAGGTGAGCGTATCCTGTGCGACCAGGTCGTGCTCGTCGTCTATCACGCCTCCGGAGGGAACCGATAGAGCGGCATAGCCCGAGATATTCATTCCGGGAAATCCCTGAATGCCCTGCGTGCCAGCGGTGTCGATTCCTTGCAGTCCAATCTGGCCGATGGCAGTGGCTCCGCGGAGGGGTGTGGCTCCTCCTTCGGTTTGACCATCGACCATGCTGAGATAGTTCCTGGCAATCTGTAACTCGTTCACGACTGAGGGAGAGAAGATCTGCGTGTCCGCGACCGTGTACTGGTTGTTATAACGGTTTCTGGTCCGAAAAAAGTCAGGCAGATTATTCGCCAGAACATACGGCGCAGACTTGGAACTGAAGCGGACGCTGAGAGAATTGCGGGAGGTTATCTGTTGATCCACCCGAGCAAACCACCACGCGCCTTGAAAGATGTCTGAAGGAAACGGGTGCGTCCATCCGAAATTATAAAGACTCGGGTCGTTAAAATTCTGGTTGGGAGTCGGAATGTAGGAGTTTTGTGCTGCCAAAGCAACAGGACTTATCCGCAACGTAGGAATGATATTGTTGGGGAAGGGATTACCCGTCGTCGGATCGATGATTGTTGTGCTGCCAAAGTTGCCGGTACGCATGCCCTGCGTAGGCACCTCATTCTGATTAAAGGTACCCGCAGAATACAGTTGCTTCATGTAACCAACATAAAAGAATGTCTTATCGCGGATGATCGGTCCACCTAGTTCCGCGAGCACCTCGTCCATAATGGAATGGTTTTTTTGGGGTGCGAAGTAGCCTGCCGCATTGAATGAGTTGTTGAACATTCTGTAGGCAGCTCCGCCATGAAACTCATTGCCACCGCGTTTCGATGTCGAGTTCTCGCTGACAGCACTTGCCTGCTCTGCGGTTGCGTTGCTCGTAGTCGCGGTGAATTCCTGGTAGAAATTGATGTTGACGTTCTGATTTCCCTCACGGTTTTGCAGGCCGTCATAGTTCAGAACCAACTGATTTGATCCCTGACCGGAGATTTGAACGGAGTAGCCGGAGGCAGTAATGCCGGGAAGAGAACTCAGCAGCGCCTCTGGACCTGGATTTTGATCGTTTGTGGGAGTCAGTTTGGTGCGGTTGCTATCAAAGGAATCCTGAAGCACACCGGTATCGCTCGTGATGACGTCGGGGGTATCGTTGACCGTTATTTCTTCCCCGGTCGACCCCACAGTCAGCGATACATCTTTGACGCTGACGCGGCCGTCTTCAAGCAGGATGTCATCGAGAACCACATCTTTGAATCCGGCCTTCTTGACTTCTAATCGATACGATCCGGGATTGACCGCACCGAATTCGTAGCTTCCGTTGTTCTTGACAGCCTCGCTTCTAGCCACGCCGCTGGCGCGATCGACAAGCAGCAGATTGGTGCCTGGAACTATCGCACCGCTTGAGTCTGTGATTGTTCCTCGCAGCGTAGCAAGTCCCTTTTGGGCAACAAGCGATCCGTTGACGCTGAACAAGCATATGAAACATGTCAGTGCATATGCGAGAAAGAGGCTGAGCGTGGATTTGAGCTCAGGGAATAGTCTACTGCGCACTGCTGGCCTATTAATGTAGCGATCTTCGAACAACATTGAGTCACTCCCAATCACGACGTAAGTTAGTTATTCTTTAGCTTGGTGCATGACCACGGTAATGATGCTTTGTGGTCAAGGTTAGGGTTTCGAAAACGGAGCCGCTTAGCCGTTCTTTTTGGGGACGGCCGCAGTCCATGGGTAAGTCACATAGGAAAAATGAATCTGATCGCCTCGGACCTGGCACAGCGTGTAGCCCTCCGGGGTGCCGTCCATCGGCCCTTCCCACCATGCGCCGGAGACAGCTCCGCTGATCAGATACTGCACGCCCTGAAATTCGGACTTCTGCCAAACGTGAAGATGTCCCTGCAGAATGGCCTTGAGGTTACAGCTGGCCAGTAGGTTATGCACCGCGAAAGAGTTATCTGCTATCGGTCCTGCATCGGCAGGCCGAGTGTGAGAGATTGTGCCGAGGACGGTAGCGATTGGCACATGCGTCACCACCACGACAGGCCGGGTCGCGCCGACTGCGGTAAGATCCGCCTTCAGCCAATCGAGCTGGGCCTCATCAAATTGGGCCTTGAAGATCTTGTAATATTCGATCCCGATCGAGTCGAGAACGATGAAATGCCACCCCTTATAGTCGAAAGAGTAGTACAGCTTGCCAAAATAGTCCTCGTACAGCTTCTTTCCGTATTCTAGGTCGCCCGGCTCGACCGGACTTTTTTGGTTAATCCCGATAACGTCGTGGTTGCCGATGGTGTAGTAGACCTTGCCGCTTAGACTCTTCGCCGTCTGCTGATAGAGCTTGAAGAGCATGTGCGCTCTTGTAAGATCCTGTTCACAAACGTCGAATACCTGGTCGCCGCCGGCGATGCAGAAGTCAGCTTTCGCAGAATTGATCTGGGCGAAACACCGCGCGCATCCGGCGACGGCTGACAATTCAGGTTCAAGATGACAATCTGTAAAAAATACGAAGTCAAAGTCGTCGGGATGTGATTTTGGAGGAACTGCTTGAGCCGGGAGTGCCTGAGCCACTCCCAAGGAACCTGTGCCTAGAAGCAGTGAAGAAGCTGGTAGGGACAGAGCTGATTTCAGGAACAATCTTCTCAACATTACTTGCGTAGCCTCACGGAAACTGGTCGGCGGGGCGCATCCGCCCCATGAGACGGACACGAATGACCGGCCCTTGGATGGTAGAGTTGTCCGCTTTCCGTACTCCCTACGTTAGGAACTTGGATCGCCCCGCGTCCTGTAGGCAGGCTTCAGTTTTGCTTTGGAAATTCTTAAGATGATCGGGCGTGCATGTTGCGCGAAGCATGGTGTTCAGCTGTAACACGATTTTAATATCGGTCGTCTATACTGGAGCCGCAAACCATTACTGAGGTATCAACGGGAATCATCACAATATGCCTGTGCCTCGCAAGGAAGAGGGTATCGATCCTTCGGTACAAGGAGGGCCCACTGTCCCGATTTCGGAGAACGGCGTTGATACCGGACGGCAAATTTATGTTTTTGACAACTATCGTCTCAATGCCCAAGAGCGGCGCCTCTGGCATGGCGATACTCCGATTGCACTGCCGCCGAAAGCTTTTGATCTCCTCTATGTTTTGGTTCGACACTCTGGCCAACTGATAGAGAAGAAGACACTGCTACGCACGGTATGGCCCAATACCTTTGTTGAAGAAGGAAATTTAAGCGTCCATATTTCGGCGCTGCGAAAGGTATTCAAAGAATCGTCGAGCAGTGAGTACATAGAAACGATACCGAAAAGCGGGTATCGCTTTACGGCCGCTGTCACACTGCTGCCCAGCTCGAATGATCTTCCGCATCATCGTTCGCATCACGATGATGCTCCTCTAGAAGAGAACGCTAGCTCTCCAGAAGAAATCAAAGTCGCATCAGCAGACGTTCAGAAGCCAAGAGTGGCGCTCGCGCAGCTCCTGTGGGTGGGCCTGTTAAGTATATTTGCGGCGGCAGTAATCGCGGCGATAACAACAATAGCTATCCGCGGTCCTCACTATCTGACAAAACCAGCTCAAGTTGCCGCCGATAGCCGCCCTCTCACGAGCGTGCCAGGCATCTTCTCCTGGCCAACGTTCTCTCCGGATGGCAATAGGCTTGCCTATGGATGGCGTGCAGGCACTGATAGTTCTCGGGATGTTTATCTTCAGAGCATTAATAGCGATGAACGGGACAGGCTCAGCAATGGCAGCGGAGATAATTTTTCTCCTGCATGGTCCCCGCGCGGCGAGGAGGTAGCATACCTGCATTCTGCGGGAGGCTCCAAGCTGTTGGACATTGATGTTGCAGAAGTGCAGATGCCCCACACTCAACGACGACTTGAGGTAGTCCACAACATTGAGTCCGCCTTCCATGAACCACCCTCGCTAACCTGGTCGCCCGATGGAGAATGGCTACTAACAACAGAGAAAGATGACACAGACGGAAGTTCCTCTCTCGTACTGATCTCCGTCGATAGTGGAAAGAAGCAGGTCCTTACTCATCCACCTGCGCTGACCGTTGACGACAACGGAGTCTTTTCCCCAAATGGGGGATTTGTGGCATTCCTGCGGGCGCGTGGACCTTCGTCCGCGGAAATCTATATCATCCCGGTCCATGGTGGCCCCGAACGACGCCTTCCTTTTCAGATTCATTCCATCGATGGCTTGACTTGGAGTTTAGACGGTCAGAGCCTTATCGTCTCTTCGGCGCGCGCCATAAGCGTAGGCAGCTTGTGGAAGATTTATCTTAATGGTGATCCTCCCATTGCGCTGTCAAGCCTTCCTGCTCACACATCGGATCCAACCCTTTCACTGGCTGCACACCGTCTGGCCTATGTGGATTTATTGAGAAATGTGAGTCTCTGGCGCATGTCGTCTGATGGTCGAGGAGAGAATGAGCAACTGATCGCCTCTGGCTTTGTCGACTCGGCCCCGGACTATTCACCCGACGGCTCGCAGATAGCATTTGAAAGCGATCGCTCCGGCGCCTCCGAGATTTGGACCTGCCGGAGTGACGGAAAACTATGCAAGCGGATCACGCACATTTTCGGACCAATGACGGGATCACCCCGATGGTCACCGGATGGGAAAATGCTGACATTCGATTCCCGTCTGAAAGACCGCTCCGCAATTTTCATCGTGAATGCCTCGGGAGGCGATCCAGTCCGGATCACAACCGGCGGATTTGAAGCCGCAGACAACGTCGTTCCTAGCTGGTCTCACGACGGTCAATTTCTCTACTTCAGCTCCAATCGGACTGGTCGGTGGGAGGTATGGCGCAAGCAGGTCAGCGGCGATGTTGAACGCCAGATAACAAAGCAGGGTGGTTTCAATGGCGTCGAGTCTCCCGACCGGGAAAGTATTTATTACGTGCAGGATACCGATCAAACCATCATTTGGCGTGTGCCACTCAGCGGCGGCAGAAGCCAACAAATCTCGGAAGCGTTAGGGTCAGGGATGTGGGGATATTGGGCAATCGCAGGCGAGCAGCTTTTTTATCTGCAGCGGACAGGAAGCGGATCCTCTCCCTCGGCGATATTTCGATTGGATCTCAGAACCGGCTCTAAAGTGAGACTTGGACAAACCCAATTTGGCGTGAATGAGAGCGACAAAGGACTGGCAGTCTCTCCTGATGGGCGCTGGCTGCTGTATGCACAACGGGACGTCGATCGCAGCAGTATCATGTTGGTGAACAATTGGTATTAAGCGATTTCGCAAGTATTCTGAAACACGTCATCGCCAGAGGTCGTTCGACGGAACTCTCCCCGCGCGCTCAGGGAAGGGCTGTTTTGGGACGGCTCCTTCGGCGTGGATGATACGTGATCTTGTTCTTGCCCGGCGCTAAGTGCCGTTCCATGCATCCTTTGTCTTCACCCGTTGCGAGGAGAGGCCTTCGGAGCAGACAAGCTAGGAGCAGTCCTCGTCCCAGCGAATTGGAGCAAGTTGCCGCAGCCGCTAGCACCTAAGCAGGATGGGGCTAAGAGCGAAAGCAAGTGGGTGAAGCCGGAGACCTACTTCCAGGAACTTCCAATCGTCATGAGCGAGGCGGCGCCCTGCCGGGTGAGGAAGCACTCTATAGAAGCTGGATTCATCGCCGGGGAATACGCCGACATCCCACGACCGTCCTTCTCGCTGTACGACCCGTAGATCGCCTCCAGATCCAGCGCGTTCACCACGTCCGACAAAAAACGCGCCAAATGATCTTCCGGAAGCCAATCATGCAAAGGAGGAGGAAACAGCAGCGACTGATTCAGATCATCACCACGGAAACTCTTACTCTTCAACCCGATTCTAAAGCGGGTCCGCTCCAAAGAAATCGTCCCCGTTACCGATCCGCTCAATCTATCCCCGACAGACTCCTAGGGCCGACCATTTTCTCTTTCCATCCTATTAGGCCTGGGAGACGGGTCCAGCAGGCCGATTGACACTGCTCCATAATTTATGGAAGCATTGTGGACGCGCTCGTTGTTCCTCTTCGAACGGTAGACGACGCGTAGAGCGGAGTGTACGCATCCTCCGCCACTGAGACCCAACACCAGAGACTGGACAAACAGCTCGAAATCCTCTGCAAAGTCTGTCTTGGTTGACCGGCGCACGGGTAGGCGCTCAAGTCGCTTCCCTTGAGACAGGGCTTCTTCCAATGCCTCTGATGACGTTGGTGTTCTTTTGACATTGCCCCGCACGGCTCAAAGTGTAGTGTTTTCTTGAAGCTGGCTCGTTGCTACACTCCTGCGACGTATGCAGTGATGCCTTCAGCAGGCGGGGAGGAAGTATGCAATTTCAGTCGAGAATCGCCACGTTGGCCGCGCTCCTGTTCGTCTCAGTAGCGGCTATTACCTTCGCTCAAGCTCCTCTGACCGGCGCCCCCCATCGTGCTGATGGTGGCGCTGGCCAATCCAACCAGAGCAACGCTGCGGAGCCCTTCCCGGCAAACGGTCGGCTCCTGGGTGGCCCGATCCAATATGACGCGCTCGCCGATCAGGCCGGGGTGCTGGGCCCATCGGATTTTCGAGCCGAGGCCTCTCCCGCAAGAACGAGTTTGCTGCAGCCCACCTCGGACTTCTTCTCCTATGGATTCGCAGGAGCTCCCGGCTGGGGAAATGTGGCCGGAGGCCTGGGTCCAGCGACGCTCACCCAGACGACACCTGGCACCAACCAGCTTCCCCCGGTACCGCCCGTGGCGAATCCCTGCCCGCGTTATCCCGCAGGCAGCGTCGTCCATAGTCCCCCGGCGCTCTTCAGCTCCAACGGCGTTCTGGACGTGAAGTTCTCCTACCAAACGCGGATGGACAGTGACGGCCGCCAGCTTTTTTGTTTCATGACCCCGGAAGGGTTGGAGGATCCGACCCTGCACCTTAAGCCCGGAGATCACCTCATCCTCACGATCACCAACAATGCTCCTGACCCAACTGTTATTCCCCCCGACTCGGTGCCGCCAATGACGCCGATGGAGCCCTTGAATCCGCCCAACTGTGGGGACGCGCAGCCGACGTTGTCCTCCATCAACATTCACTATCACGGAACCAATACCTCCCCGGCCTGCCACCAGGACAACATTCTCAGGACGGTGGTCAACCCAGGCGAGACCTTCCAGTACAATGTTGCCTTCCCCTACAACGAGCCCTCCGGACTGTACTGGTATCACCCCCATATCCACATGATCGCGCAACTCCAGACGCAGGGCGGAGCCACCGGCGCCATCGTGATCGAAGGTGCCGAGAACCAGCAGCCGGCGGTGAGTGACATGCGGGAACGCATCCTGATCGTGCGCGATCAACGTCCGGGAAACTTCACCACCGCGACAGGCAACGTCCCCAACTTCGACCTGAGTTTGAACTTCGTTCAGATCAGCTCGCCGACCGATCCCAATGCCACCAACTTCGTTCCGGCGATTCTACGCATGCGGCCCGGCGAAAAGGAGTTCTGGCGGGTGGTCAACGCCGCCGCGGATGGCGTCCTCGACCTCCAGTATGTCTTCGACGGCGCGCCCCAGACGCTGCAGCTGGTCGCCGTGGACGGCGTTCCGTTGAATTCGCAGGATGGATCGGGGCCCGGCGCCCCGATCCAGGTGACACACTTCCTGCTGCCACCCGCCGGCCGCGTGGAGTTCATCGTCTCCGCGCCGACCCCGCAGGTGCAGCTGGCGCAGTTGCTTACCTTACGGGTCAACGGCGGTCCGTATTTCTATAACCTCCCGCAGCGTCCTCTTGCCACGGTGCGACTCACCGGCAGCTCAGGCGAGGACAAGGGTGAGGACAGGGGCCAGGGCAAGGAGGAGAGGACCGGAAAATTTACCGCAAAGAGCACCACCCAACAGCGCTTCGCGGGACTCGGAACCGCCCCGGTGGCGATGACCCGGAACTTGTACTTTGACGAGGTTCCGCTCAAGGAATACTACATGGTCGTGGAAGGCCAGCCTAAGGCTCTCTTCGACCCCAACGCAGCCCCCGCCATCTTCGCCACACAGGGAACGGTGGAGGAGTGGACCGTCCAAAACCGGACCCCGGAAGATCACGCCTTCCACATCCATCAGATTCACTTCCTGGTGGAGTCGCAGGACAACTTCGAGATCAACGGTTCCCAGCAGGCACCTGCCGTCACCGGCCAGTATTTGGATACGGTCCAGGTGCCGAACTGGGACGGCAACCCCAGCCATCCATACCCCAGCGTCAAGCTCCGGCTCGACTTCCGCGGGCCGGATGTTGGCGATTTCGTCTTTCATTGCCACATCCTCAGTCACGAGGACGCGGGCATGATGGCGATCATACGCGTCCAGCCCAGCTCTACGGACACAGGAGAGAAAGCACAGCGTTGACTCTCCGCCCCGGCGATCTGCGCCATAGCCTAGCTAAGCGCGAGCGGATGCTAGTCAGCAGCATATTGTTTCATTGCAGTCGATTGCATCGATACAGCTCGCCTGCATTCCATCTTCGGGCTTAAAAAGATGAGAGCTCATCCGCCATCGGGATTGGCGGACGAGCTCTTGTTCTTTGCGAACCGTTGCGGCTAGTTGTTGACGTGGAAGACCAGCAGGCCGGATCCGTCGATCGTGGTCTTCGGATGGATGACGTAAAACTGGTGCACCGAAGGCACATAGGTCGAGGTCTTGCCGCCGTTGGTCGGGATGTTGGCCATCTCGGTGTAGGTGTCCGAAGTGTCCTGATGGAAGATGCTCAGACCCTGGCTGCCGCTGATGTAGAGCCGCTTCATCATCGGATCCCAGTTCATGTCGTCACCGATGTCGATCATGGACTTCTGGGTGACCAGCTTGCCATCCTCGTCGAAGATATAGAGGATGCCAGGCTTGCGGCCGCCAACGAAGACGCGCCGGCTCTTGGGATCGACCACGAGCGTGGTGTTGAGCTGCATACCGGGGGCGTCGAAGGTCTTGACCAACTGCTTGGTGTTCAGGTCGACAAGACCAACCTGCTTCTTGTCGCGCATGTCCACAAACAGTTTGTGGGTGTTATTGTCGATGCCAATCGCCTCGACGTTGTTGCACGGGATGTCGATGTCACCGATCAGCTTGTTCTGGTCGACCGAGTAGATCGAGATCTTCGAGGTCTGCAGGTTGGCCGAGATGCCGCCGTTGCCGATGTAGTACAGGCGATTCGCCGCGTCATAGTAGGCCGCGTCCGGCGAGTCGCCATGGGTCGTCGCCGAGCCGTCGATCATCTGGATGCGATCGATGCGGTGATAGTCCTCGGCCGAAACCACGTCCAGCGCCGAGTCGCCGCCGTCAGCCACCAGCAGCTCGTCCTTCTCCGGAACGAACGCCAGCGAGTGCGGCGTCTTGTAGCCGTCGAGGCTCTTCAGGTGCTCGCCCGACTTCAGATCAAACATCTCGACGGAGTGGTTGACCTCGGCCGAAACGAACAGATGGCCGCGCTTCAGGTCCACCGCGAAGTGATCGAAATCACCCTTCTCGACGTTGGGCAACGCAATGTTGTGGATCAGCGTCACCGGCTGGTAGGGAAGCTTATCGGCGGCGAACGCCGACTGCGAGGACAGCGCCAGAGAGCCGAGCAGAACTGCGGAGGCAAGTTGCAAGGTAGACTTCATTGGAAAACCATTCCCTTTCGGATTGCTTGTTACGGTTACGGCTGCAATTCATATTAGCGGCCGAAGATTAAGCCTCCCTGAATACGGCGCCTGGGAAGCACAAATCAAAAACGACAAAGTCAAAAAATAGGTGCCTCCTGCAACCGCCAGGAGGTGCCCTCCGAGTTAGAAGTTGATACGTGCGGCGAACTGCAGCTCACGATTTGTACCCGTACCGGTGGTGCCCGAGTTCAGCACCGACGTGATGGTGCCGAAGCTCGACGCCGAGCTGAAGTTGCTGTTGGGCAGGCCCCACTGCGGCCGGTTGAAGATGTTGAAGGCCTCCGCCCGCAGGTTGAGCGTGAGCTTCTCCACCAGGGGGAAGTTCTTGTTGAGCGCCATGTCGTCCTGCCACTCGTTGGGTCCAAGCGCAGCATTCTTCGGCGTGTTGCCCCAGGTTCCGCTGGCCGGCGCCGCGAAGGCGGCATAGTTCAACCAGTTCTGCGGCGTGCGGTTCTTGGCATAGATGCTCACCCCGGGAACACGATCCGGCCGCTGGTAGGTGTTATTGCCATCCGGCATCTCGCCCGCCGTACGGTTGATGGTGATGTTGATCGGCAGGCCCGAGCGAGCCATCAGCATGTTGCTGATCTCCCAACCACCGAGGACCTGGTTCACGATGCCATTGTTGTTGAGGAAGCGACGGCCCTGGCCGAAGGGAAGCTGATAGACCAGGCTGCTGCTCGCCGTCTGCCGCACATCGTCGTCACTGTTGGAACGCTCGCAGCGGTAGCAGGCCACGTTCTCCGGCCAGTCTCCCTCACCCGCGCCCACCGAGCCATCGTTGATCGCATGCGACCACATGTAGTTGATCGCGAAGAACAGACCGTGGTCCATATTGCGGGTCAGGTTCACCTGCAGCGCATGGAAGATCGATCCACCCTCCATGAACTTGGTGTCGATCTGGGTGTTGTAGTACGGCGCCAGCGGACGGAGGCCCGTCGCCGGGTTGATCAGGTTGGTATAGGAGCGGCGGAACAGGTGCGTTCCCTTCGCGCCCACATAGCTCACGGTGCCCACAAACTTCTCCGGCAGCTGCTGCTGCACCGACAGCGAGAAGTTCTGCACATACGATTCAGGATGGTTGCGCGCCTGCGACCGCGGCGTCGCGGCCAGACCCGTCAGCGGCGTCAACGCCGGGTTCACCGGATAGCTGCCATTCTGGTTCAGACTGATCGCCGGCTCGTCGTTCACCACCGGGCTGTCCTCGTCGCCCAACTGATCCTCGCCATGGAACATGCCGTATCCGGCGCGCACCACGGTGTGATTCTGCAGCACATCCGGAGCCCAGGTCAGCGAGATACGTGGATCGAAGTCAAGATAGTTGGGGAAGGTGAACTGGGCACCCTGTTTGCACAGGCCAGGATTGTTCGGTCCATACGCATCCAATCCCGTGCAACTGGCGATGTCGAACGGATAGGACTTGTTGTGGACCTCGTAGAAGGGTCCGAAGAAGTTGTAGCGCAGGCCCGAGTTGAGCGTCAGGTTCGGGCGCAGCTTCCACTCGTCCTGAATGTAACCGTAGTAGTCCACCTTGCGCAGGCCCTTGTCCGGCAGCGCAGCCGCGTAGCTGTAGCTGCTGTAGGTATTGGCGAGCAGGTTGGTGTAGGACGTGAAGGTCATCGTCGAATCTTCAGTGTTTTGCTCGTTGTAGCCAACTCGCCGGATCTCGACGCCGGCCTTCACCGTGTGCGCCTGGTGCGACCAGGTCAGGTCGTCACGACCGTCCCAGCTTGTCGACGCCTGCTTCTTGCTGAGATTGTCATACTGCTCCTGGAAGGGGGGAGCGATGATCGACACGGACAACGGGCTCGTCGGAGCGACGACATAGAGGTTGCGGTTGAAGCCGAAGCGGACCTCATTGCTCAGCGTCGAGCTGAACAGGTGCAGGTACTCGCCCATGCCGTTCTGCAGCCGCGGCTGCACAACGGTCGCATACTGCAGACTGCCCAGCGGGGTAGCCGAGTTGCCGTTGTCGATATTGTAACGGACGTAGAACGTATTGTTGTCGTTCATGCGGTGATCGATGCGCAGGAAGCCAGCATCCTCGGTCGCCGGGCTGGACACGCTGCCGGTCCAGATGCCGTCCACCGGAACTCCGTTCACCAGCGCGCTCTTCGGGTCTGCCGAGGTGGCTGTCGGGTACGCGGCCATGAATGGCTGCAGCGCCGACGGCACCAGCGCCTTGAAGGCCTGGGTCGGCACATAGCCCACCTGTACGCTGCCCAGGCTCTGCCGGAAGCCCTCATACGAAGCAAAGAAGAAAGTCTTGTCGTGACGGATCGGTCCACCCAGCGTGCCGCCAAACTGGTTCAGTTTGAACGGAGCCTGCGCGGCCGGAGCCCGGTTGAGAACCTGACGCGCATCGAAGGCGCTGTTGCGCAGATACTCGAACACACTGCCATGCAGGTCGTTGGTACCCGACTTCGACACCACGTTCACCTGGCCACCCGCGCTTCCGCCGTTCTCCGCCGTATACATCGCCGACGCCACCGAGAACTCCTGGATCGCTTCGGTCGAAACCTGCAGGCGTAGCGCCGACTTCGGAGCTTGATTGTTAATGCCGGTCATGTCGTTGCCGTCAAGGCGATAGTTGGCGTCATCCATGCCCTGACCGGCGAAGCGAATGCTGCCCTGGCCGCCCGTGCCCAAGTTGATCGCGCCCGGAGTCAGCGTCTCCAGCGTCGACCAGTTTCTGCCGTTGATCGGCACCTCGCTCACTTGGACCGACTGCACCGAGCCGCCGAAGGTGGCGGTGGTCTCATCGAGCGCGGGGCTGGCGGCCACATCGACCGTCTGCGCCTGCGCGCCGACGGTGAGCGTCACATTCAGCGTGCGCGTCTGGCCCGCGGTCTGCAGCACCGACTGAACCACTGTCTCTTCGAAACCGTCCTTGTCGATCGTGACCGTATATGTTCCTGGAGGCAGAGAGGGGACGGTGTAGATTCCGTCGCGGTTGGTCGTAACCTGGCGGCGCAGTCCGGTGTCTCCCTGCGTAACCACTACGGTGCTTCCACTGACAACGGCGCCCGAGGCGTCCTTCACGACTCCGTCAATCTCTGTGCGATCGATCTGGGCCATCGCAAAAGTTGGTGCGAGTAGTGCGGCGAGGGCCAGTATTTGTAACGATGACTGAGGCTTCATTGTGTTCATCAGGCACGCAAAAGCAAATTTGAATGGGACAACTAGCATCCCTGCGGCGTCCTGCTCCCAAAACGATTACAAGGTACGAACCTGATGGCCACCTGAAGCCAAAGGCGCTGTAACCGTCAATTAACACAGGATACATAGTCTATTCTTACGAGGTTTTATGCGGGTACTGGTAGTGGAGGACGATCAGCGCGTCGCCCGTCTGCTCGAGCGTAGTCTCACCGAGGATGGACATGCTGTGATCGTCGCGCACGACGGCGCCGAGGGCCTCGACCTGGCACGCGGCGATAGCTTCGACGCCCTCGTCCTCGATGTCATGCTGCCCAGGATGGATGGCTTCTCGATCGTCAAAACCCTTCGCGCCGAGCGCCGTGCCACGCCCGTCCTCATGCTCACGGCACGCGACACCATGCAGGACACCGTCAACGGGCTTAACTTCGGCGCGGACGACTACCTCACCAAGCCTTTTCATATCGACGTACTTCTCGCTCGCGTGCGCGCCATATCTCGTCGCGGCCCGGTTCCGCAGTTCACCGATCTCAAGGCAGGGGAGCTTAGCCTCAACCGCGCCACCCACCAGGTAAACTGCTGCGCCCGGACCATTCTGTTGACCCACAAGGAATACATCCTGCTTGAACTCCTGATGCGCCGCGCCGGCCATGTGGTGCTGCGAGCCCAACTCATCGAAGCCGCCTGGGGATTTGATCCCAACATCAGCGACAACAGCCTTGATGTATGCGTCTCCAGCCTGCGCTCCAAGCTGTGCTCCGAGGACAATTCCCGCTACATCCGCACCATTCGCGGCAGTGGATACATGATGAGCCCCGGAGAATAGCATGCCACGACGCTCCATCCGCTCCCAGCTCACGCAGTGGTACGCTCTGGTTATGCTCGCCGGTCTCTGCCTCTTCGGCACCGTCAGCTACTTCGCCCTGCAAAACGCCATCATCAACTCCACAAGCGGTTCGGTCCTTCGCCGGGAGGCGCGCCTCTTCACGTACCTGCACCAACTCAAGACGCATGGCGATTCGCGCAACTGGCTGATTCAACTTCAGGACTACGCCGCCACCGCTCCCGATGGTCGCCTCATCCAGATCTACACCATCGAGGGCAAACGCATCTTTCCTCTTCCCGGCGCCTCCGACCTCGATATCTCCTGGCCGAATCAGACCAACTGCAGAAACGCCTGCTTCGGACAGGCCACCGTCCTCTCCCTGCCTATTCGCACGATGCGCCACGACGTCGTCATCGACGGTCAAACCGTGCGCCTCTGTGTCGCCGGCTCCTTGCACGAGCAGTTCGACATCCTCGCGCGCTTCCGCACGGCCATGCTCTGGAGTCTGCCGACCGTCATGATTCTGGCCATTCTCGGCGGCTCTCTGCTTAGCGCGCGAGCCCTAAAGCCCGTCGATCGCATGACCCGCGCCGCGCTCGGCATTGGCATTACCAACCTGTCCAAGCGGATCCATGTGGAGCAGACCGGCGATGAGCTACAGCGGCTCGGCGAGACCTGGAACGATCTCTTCGCTCGTCTGGAAGACGCTGTCACCCGCCAGCAGCAGTTCACCAGCGATGCCTCCCACGACCTGCGCACCTCGATCGCCGTCATCCTGGCTACCGGACAACTCACCCTCCGCCACCAGCGCACCGAGGACGAGTACCGCGAAGCCATCGCCACCATGGTCTCAGAGTGCGAGTCCACCTCGCACCTGCTCGAAGATCTGCTCCTGCTTGCCCGCGGCAATGCCTTCCCCGCCAAGCTCGAGCTGCTCCCGGTCAACATCAGCGCGCTGGTCAAGGAGGTGACACAGCGCGCCGCGGGCCTGGCCTCGTCTAAAATGCAACAGATGGAGGTATATACTCCTCCCCACAACATTCAGTTGCTCGGCGATAGCCGCTCGCTCAGCCGCCTGCTGTCGATCCTCATCGACAACGCCGTCAAGTACACTCCCAACGGCGGCACCATCCGTGTGCTGCTCGCTCCTCAGAGCGACGGTTCTCTCCACCTCAGCGTGCAGGACACCGGCATCGGCATTCCACCCGAACTGCTCCATAAGATCTTTGATCGCTTCTATCGCGCTGATCCCGTCCGCAACCGCAACTCCGGTGGCTTCGGCCTCGGCCTCGCCATTGCGCAGTGGATCGTCAACGCGCACTCAGCTGAGATCAACGTCACCAGCAACCTCAACCAGGGGACGACCTTTAGCGTTCGGTTCCCTCAGTACCTCACCGACTCGCCCCTAGGTTACCGGGACGAGTCCATAGAACTGCTCGCCAGCGCCTGATCCGGCCATGAGCCTCTGCGCTCACCAACGCAGAGGCTCGCTCTTTTACGGTTACAGCGGAAGGCCAAGATGCTGCCGTGTCTCCGTCCGCGCCGCCGCCAGATCCTTTTGGAAGCGCGGATTGCCCATCATGTAGCCGAAGATCGTATATGCCAGCCTGCGGCTCGCCTCCGTATCGCTCGGATAGTGAACACCGCAGACCACGCGATCGTGCGCATACTCATCGGCACGCACCAGAATCTCCTGCCGCTTTTCCGGAACGATCTGTGCCATGGTGAACGCCAGTAGATAGCCGCTCATCGAATGCCCACTCGGGTACGACGGCTCTTTGTCCGTCTTGCACACCGGGTGTAGGCTGCTGTCGTAGTTATACGGGCGCGGGCGCTTGTAGATGTCCTTCAGCGCATCGCTCAGCACAGCCTCATCGTTGTGCACATGTCCCGAGAGCGTCGCCGTCAAGGGCAGATCCGCCTTCGTGAACTGCGTCCCGATCACACCCGCGTAGATGAACAAACTCTCTTCCTTGTCGTCGGCCTGCGCCTGCGCCACCTGTTGCGGCGTGCGTGTCTGCTCAATCTTGTGCACATATGCCAGTTCCTGCTTGGTCGTCTCCGAGTCCTGCGCCGGAGGCAGCGGTAGAATCGTCGATAGATCAAGCAGTACCGGATCCACGTAGTACGGCGTCCGCTTCACCGCCGCCACACTCGACATGCCACCTGACTCACCCGCCGGCATCTGCGCCAACATCGTGCTCGAAGCCAGCAATAACGCAACTGCAATACTCTGTCTCATACCGAAATAGCCTACCCATCCACCGTTAATAGTTCGTTTCACGCTCATACCTTCGTCATACAGGAGACATCGCCAGCATAGGGGCAGCGTCTTAAGTCCACCTTAAGACGCACCCAAACGAAAGCAAGCAAACCGCGGGTGAAGTGTTTGAGATAAGCGGAAAGACACGGCAGCCAGGAATAAGACGCATCCAGGAACCGGAAGGCTTACGATGCGTGACTCGCAATGTGTTTCGCAAGGCGAACTGCTACTTTTGATCCAAATCTATGAGCATCGGTCAACATGCAGATTGGTCTGCGAAGATCTACCCCTTCGACAGGAATCATGGCAAGCGTTCCGGACTGTAGTTCGCGATCGATGGCCCGCTTAGAGATGAAGGAGATTCCGAGGCCCTCTTCCAGAGATGACTTGATTGCATCGATATGGTTGATCTGCAATCGAAATCTCCAGTCTGGTCGCTTCTGAAATATCCTCTTCTCGGTGAGCGCCCGCGAGGCTGACTCAGGCTCGCGGACAATAAATCTCTCCTTGCTAAGCTCATCGAGTCGTACGGAGGTACGAGTAGCCAGAGGATGATCTTTCTGGACCGCCAGGGCAAGACTATCCTCGGCCACAACACTCATTGCGAAGCTGCGAGAGCGTGGCCGGCTGGCGATGAAACCCAGGTCTGCATCGCCCGAGATGACCCGCCGCTCCACTTCGTCTCCACTCGTAACAACAACCGTCGTTTCCACGTCGGCGGAGTTCTTGAAGCCCGCTAGCCACTCCGGAAGCATATACATTCCAGTCGTAGTGGTCGCGATCCTCAATCTATTCTGTGAAGCGGATGCAGCCCGCGACAGCATATCCTCGGCGGCTTTCAGAGACTCCGCCACCACCTTGGTGTGCTGGTGCAGCATTTCACCCGCTCGGGTGAGATAGAGACGTCGGCCTACACGTGAAAACAGCTGTACGTTAAGCTGCTCCTCCATCACTGCAATCTGCTTCGAGACGTACGGCTGACTCGTCTCCAGTTCCTCAGCAGCCCCGGTAACGCTTTGGAGACGCGCCACGGCTTCAAACACACGAACATTCGTAGCATTAAGACCAGTCTTCATTTTTGCCTGATATCTCTATCAGGCAAAAATGAAGCCCGATGAATCATTAGAGGACGATTAATATTGTTCGTTAGCCTCGATACAGCCATCGAGCAAGATCACGATTATGCTTGAAGTAGGAGCTGGACGGCGCTCCCTTGGCGTTGTAGACAAACAGGGGAATATCCAGCTCATGCATGGACCCGTGGCTGCGATAGGTGCTCGGCAATTGCTCGCTTGGCTGATCCAGCTCGCCAAAGACCGTGTTCTTATCACCGAACACGCATAGGTCGCCAATGCGATCGCCGTACAGATTATACTTGGATACCGCCTCCTCCCGGGTCACGACCAATTCGACCCCGGTCAGCTTCGTGAGAATATCCATGACCTTCTGCTTGTCTTCGGGACGATTCAGGTAAACCCATGAAACTCCGCCGAGACCTCGGTGATGTTTAAAATACCGATCCCGCTCTGCTGAGATCGATATCCGAATCGGAGCTCCCGCCGCTGCCAGGGTTTTGTCGAGGTCGTAGGCAAGCGTCTTGTGGTTCATTCCATGATCCGCTGTCAGCAGGAACGCAGCGTCCGGGGCTGCCTCCTGGGCCTCTCCCAACAGCGTATCAACCGTCTTCAGATGCTCCTTCGATTCCGCGTCCTCCGGAGCCCAGGTATGCATCGGATAGTCTGTCGTATGCACGTAAAGACACTGAATCTCTGGGCGATGTTTCAGAATATCGATGGCCGCCCGAAAGGTCCAGTAGTTGATCTCGCGACTATATACCGCCGGAGCCGGCCCTAACCGATCAACCCACTCCGCAGGTGCTTCCTCTGGAGTGATCGCTATGGTCGCCCCCTTGCTCAACAGGGAAATTGTCTTTTTCTTGCTGGAGACCAGGGCCGACGACACACCAACCTTGGCTGCATGCTCGAAGAGCGTAGGCGCCATCAACAGGTCGGCGGTCTCCATGTACTCTTCACGACCAGTGCTCTGGTCGAGATAGGAGTTACCGGTGATTCCGTGCTCTTTGGGAAAGACTCCGCAGCAAATGGAGGAGTTGTTTGCGTTGGTTACGGTTGGCACCATCCCCGTCACCTGCTTATATAGCCCATCACGCTGCCATCTGCGCAGCGTTGGCATGTCGCTCTGTGCCAGATATTCCGGACCAAATCCGTCGAACATAATGACCACTGTTCGTTGCGATCTGTGATGGCTAGAACCCTGTAAAGCACGCAGGGGCTTGACCCCACTGGTATAGGCAAGCGCTGCTGCGGCCGATGTCAGGAACTCTCTTCTGGATTGCATTGGCTTTGTACTCTCCCGGTGTTGCTGTGGTCTTTGAATCTTTTCTGCCTGTGTTTCGACCCTCTCACACAGGCGATAAGAGGGCCGAATACAGACGATGTGTCGTTGCATGCCTCTCTGGTCGTGACTACCAGATCAGCTTGGCTCCGAGTTGGATCTGTCGCGAACTCGTCGTCGTCGACGTGAGCACGCCCGCAGTGGAATTGGCCGCACCCGTCGAATCGAAGATATCCGTACCGGCTACCAGCGGCGGCACCTGGAAGTTCGCACGATTGAGCAGGTTGAAGAACTCGGCCCGGATCTGCAGATTGAGCGACTCGGCAAGACGGGTGTTCTTGACCAGAGAGGAATCGAGATTGGCAAGGCCAGGGCCGGTCAGGATGTTACGCCCGGCGTTGCCGCGCAGGTTGATGCAGGTCGGATAGCCGAAGGTCGGATCGCAGTACTGCTGATAGAAGGACTGCGATGGCGCTGTGGGCACCGCGAAGCATTCCGTCTTGATGTAGTGGTTGGGGTTTCCCGGGTTCACCAGCGAGCTGCAGCCGGGGCCGCCGAGACGGTTGGGATAGACCCAAGGATCACT
>Ga0210403_10001335_pt1 | contig 23531 bp, 16 predicted proteins | sample IncBWC19MmetaG_FD_150863 | JGI IMG/M metagenome (GOLD analysis project Ga0210403, IMG submission 150863) | Forest soil microbial communities from Barre Woods Harvard Forest LTER site, Petersham, Massachusetts, United States - Inc-BW-C-19-M | ecosystem: Environmental > Terrestrial > Soil >... | reverse complement strand
CGGACTCGTGACCGTACCCTACCTGGCGCGCCGTGTAGCCGTCGAGCGCTTGCGCGAGTCGTTCGATTACGATGTGACGCGCGCCGGCATTATATATGTGCTGGTGACGTTGGTGATCGGCGTTGCCGCTCTGAACACTGGCAACAATCTGCTTTATATCGTTGTGGCGGCAATGCTGGCTGCGATCGTCGTGTCGGGATATGTCTCCGCCCTGGTGCTGCGCAACCTCGAACTCGATATTCACCTGCCCGAGCATGTCTTCGCCGGACGGCCCGTCCTCGGTCGCATTGTGCTGCACAATCCACGGCGCCTGTTGCCGTCGTTTTCCATCCGTGTCATCTCCACCCGAAAGAAGCGCAAGAAAGTCGCAAAGCAGTGGCACTGGGAGGCTACGACTTTTGCCTTCCCATTTAATCGCCCAAAAGAAAAGCAGTGGCTGCGTCTGCCCGATCGCCGGTTGCGGCGACTAACCCTGATTCCGCCTTCGCCAGGAATTTTTCAGGCAATGGCGTATTTTCCCTTTCTCGCTCCAAGAGGTGGGGCCAGCGCGGACCTCGAGTTGAAATTCGACCATCGCGGCTGCTACCGGGAAGACAGTTTCGGCTTAGCGACACGGTTTCCATTCGCTTTTCTTACCAAGACACGCCATGTTTCGCTGGCTCGCGAGATTCTGGTGTATCCGCGCATTGAGCCGACGGACGAAGCGTTTGAAATTCTCCCCTTGGTTCGCGGTGAGTGGGAAAGTTTCGTGCGCGGTCGCGGATCCGATCTCTACCGCATTCGCGAATACATGCCCGAGGACTCCGCCCGCCATGTGGATTGGAAAGCCAGCGCAAAGTCGGGGTCGCTGAAAGTGCGTGAATTTGCCCGCGAAGACGAGCGCAAACTTTGTATCCAGTTCGATAATCCGGAAGTCGGCGTCATTTCCGAATCGGCTTACGAAAAAGCGGTCGATCTCACGGCCTCGCTTGCGTGGCACTTTTCCACACAGGAAGCCGAAGTATCTTATGTGATTCCGGGACGCCCTCGCACGCGCGACCTGCACGAGTTCCTGGCATGGCTGGCGGTTGTGAAACCGGTGGGAGCTAAAGAGGCTGGCGACCCGCTGCACGAACTCAGCCGTGATGCCTTCGACGAGTACAACATCGTGGTGACCGCGCGTACGCGGGGAACTGTGCCCACCGCCTTGTGGAACTCATCCTACTTCGTCTTTGTCGGTGAGCCGGAGCCGAAAGCAGTCTAGCTTTCTCTCCCTCCCAACCTTTTTCCCTTTATTTTCATCTCGTTTACGGCATATACTCGCGACCCAATCGATGCGTTGGGCCAGCTCGGATTCCTGCAAGCCGGGAGGTTTCAAATGCGTATCTGCGACCTGATCAAAGATCAGGAAACGTATCAGGCGGACATGGGACACACCGTCCTGGAAACTGTACGCGCCATGGTCGAGCGCAACATCGGGGCCGTCCCCGTCATTCAAAGCGGAGAACTTGTTGGGATCTTCTCAGAGCGGGATCTTATGCGCCGGGTTGTAGCCGAAGGCCGCGATCCACGTTCTACCTGCATGGCCGAGGTCATGACTGATGATCCTTTAGCCGTCGGAACCGGAGAGGACCTGGAAACCTGCATGGCTCTAATGCGCCGTCACGGCTTTCGACACCTTCCCGTTTGCCACGAAGGGCATCTCGTCGGCATGGTTTCGCTGCGCGATATTCTGCTCCACGACCTGAACGAAAAGGATGACGAGGTCCGCATGATGCGGGCTTACATTCACTCAATGCCCGATGCCTGAAGGCGCGTGATCTCCCAACCTGAAGTGTAGACGCCATTGCTGCCTTCCAGTATTGGTGTCTCTCATTACATCCCCTCATTCCTATGACGGGACTACCCCACACGAGGGTGGGGGGAGCCCCCCACTTTCCTAGCACGAAGGTAACCTTGCCCAGAAATCCGTGCAGGGGTAACGTTACTGACGATTACCTCAGTCCATTGAACGCTAGAGTGCGAAAGGCTAGCCTAACAACTGTTAATGCCACCCACGCACGCGTGAGTGGTCGCCATTTGTCCGTTTCCGGCAACTGTGTTTTTGCGCCGGTAGAGAACGTGTCCGCCGCCCTGAGACCAGAAGCTTGAGCGAAAAAACCAAGGTTCTTTACTACGTGCTGTGGCTCATGCATCCCGTCATCGAGATGGGAATAGCGGGCCTGATGCTGCGTCGCGGCCAGCTGCGGAATTTCAAGTTCTTTTTCGGCTACATCCTGACCCAATTGCTGACCTTCGCAGTAGTTTTTCCCGCCTTTGTGTGGCGCGGCTACGATGCGCTCTTCTCTCTTTATTGGTGTTGCAACGCCATCAGTGTGACATTCGGGTTCCTGGTCATCCACGAAGTGTTTGTGGACGTTTTCCGTATGTTTCACACGCTACGCGATCTGGGAACTGTGCTCTTCAAATGGGCGGGCCTCGTAATGCTGCTGGTTGCGGCGGTAGTGTCGGTTTCCACGAACTCATCCGACATGTCCCCGTTGTTGCAGGCGATCGTCACCTCACAGCGCTGCGTGCGAATGATTCAAGTTGGGATGGTGCTCTTCCTGCTCTTCTTCGCGCATTACGTGGGCGTCAGCCGCCGTCAGCAGAGCTTTGGAATCGCCCTGGGCTTTGGGTCATTCTCCATGATTGAGCTGATCCTAATCAGTTCGTGGGTGGGGAGCCATCTTGACGGGCCTTGGATGAGCATGGCGAACATGGCGGCCTACAACTGCAGCCTGGGCTTGTGGCTCGGCTATGTAGCCGTGAAGCGTCCTGCGCGTGATAGCTCCCGCTCGCTGCTGCAGCCCCAACGCTGGGAGCAAAGCCTGTCCGATATTCACCATCCGCTGCCTGCTGATTCGCTGATCCCCATGTTTGAGGGGATGGTGGATCGCGCTCTCTCTCGGACCCAATCTCCCGCTCCTCTGGCCGAAGGTGCGGCAGCAGGAGCAGACGGTGCCGGTACTGGCAGCTTTGCCGCTCTCATTCGTGCTGCCACCAAGAAGTAGACTTCAGGCTTCCTTGCAGCCCGTTCCGCTAGTGCACTAGAGCACTTCGAGTGCTTCCGGCTTTCGTAACAATCAATCCCGTAAAAATCCGGGCGGTGCGAGACGGTCCCATCCGCAAACAAAGACTTCCGTTTTTGTGTCTAGCGCTATGAATTTAAATAGTTTGCTGCTGACAATGTGCGTGGATTTTGCGCATCTAGTGCACTGGAAGGGTACAAGAATGAAAATCGTTGCACACGACTCTTGACAAGTGCCCTATAATGCGTCGTCCGCGTTGGGGGGTGGTTTGAGGAAATCCTGCGCGGATAGGAGACGAACCCATGAAACGTACAATCAGGATTGCGATCCTGATCGTCGGACTAGTGGGCACATTCATGGCAGCGGCCGCGCCTCTGGTTCCCGCCGCGGACGGCGGCCCGCTCATTCTGTGCCCACCTCATTCAACTCACTGCCAATCCAGCTTGCCGACCTAAATTATGGGAAGCAAGCTAGAGCTGCAAGGTAACCAAAGTAACCTGTCGTAACTGGGCCAGGTAACAAGGCTTGCAATTTTTGGGCTGACGGATCTTATAACCCCGTCAGCCTCTATTTTTGGATTGGGTCCCCCGCAGTGCCGATGGCCTATTCTCCCTGCAAGGCTGCCCACACCGTTTCCTGCAACCCGGCGGCGTCAAATACAGGTGGTTGGCAGGAAGATCCCGAACAAACTACCGCGAACGACTTTCCCGAACTTAGTTGCGGAAGATGGGGAAGGGTTGCCGCTAACATCGGAGGGAGATTCGAAGGAACCACCTGGTTGGCCGCCAGACGCAAGCTGGTCTCGGTGAACCTGAATTGAGCCGTCGCCGCCTCTTCCAGGGAATCGCCATTCTTGTCCTCACCGGCGATCACGACTACCTGCACTGGTTTGTCGAGAAGATGGAGAACTGCGATCCCGTAAGTTGCGGCGAAGATTCCGAACTGTTCTGCCACACCCGCGAATGTCTCGAGCGTTTGCTCTGCCTTGTCGCGGTAGGCTGCATCGCCGGTGTAGTGGTGCAGTCGCATCAAAGCCACCGCCGCCATCGGGTTTCCCGCCGGTGTGGGTGAATCCTGCAGCGGCTTCCTGCGGGTGGCGAGGACGCCAAAATTGGTGCCGTCGGCTCCAGGTTCCCGGTCGAAGAAGCCTCCGGAGGTTGCATCGAAGAACCGGTCGATCATGGCGTCAGCAATGGCTTGTGCGAACTTGAAGTAACTTAGATCGGACGAGGCCTCATAGGCATCGAGACAGGCAATCGCAGTGAATGCGTAGTCCTCGAGCAATCCTGCGACGTCTCGATGCTCCGCATTGGGATCCGAATAGGCGACGACGTGAAGTAGCGATCCTCGCGCCGTTGCTGATGCCCCGTCCGCCGGTCTCTTCCACGTTTGGCTCAGCAGTCGGTCAAGAGAACGTAGGGCAAACCGTCGCGCCTCGGGCAGCTTCAGTATGCGTGCCGCCTGCAAATAGGCCGAGACTGACAAGCTGTTCCATCCCACGTAGACCGTCTTGTCGATAAAGGGTGTAGGTCTCTGCAAACGCGCTGCATACATCTTCCCCTTGGCCGATTCCAGCAATTCGCCCACTCGATCGGGTGACAGCTTCATGCGCGCCCCAATCTCGTCCAGCGATGCCCGCACATAAAGCACGTTCTTTGCCGGATTGTGATGCATCTCCCCGATCTCATTGATGTCATATCGCAGCGAGGCAACCTGCGCTTCATCCTCTGTCAACACAGTTCGCGCCTCGTCCAGGGTCCAGGTGAAGTAATCGCCGTCATCGTCCATGGTGATGTCGGCGTCCTGCGATGCATAGAATCCGCCGTGCTCACGATCGCTCAGCCACTCATCCATCCAGCGGATGATGTCTCGCGCCACATCTGCGAAGAACTTTTCCCCCGTTGCCTGATACGCGTGCACGTAGTTCTTTAACAGTTCCGAGTTGTCGTACGACATCTTCTCGAAGTGTGGCACCACCCAGCGTTCATCCACGGAATAACGATGAAACCCGCCCGCCAACTGGTCGTACACCCCGCCAAGGGCCATGCGCTCAAGCGTGGTAACGATGAGATTTTGCAGTTCATTGTCTTGTGTTGGGACAGCGGTCCCCGGGTGTCCGGCGGAGCGAAGCTCCGCAGGTTCTGTGTAGGGGCGGACGCCTTCGTCCGCCCCGCGGCGCGAAGCGACGCGTGCATATCTTTCGATGAGCAACTCCAGCGCCGACGGATGCGGAAACTTCGGTGCCGACCCAAACCCTCCATGCTGAGCATCAAACATCTTGAACGCCGATTCCTGAATCGCCTCCACGACGCTCCCCGAAACCCGTCCGCTGCGACCGTGAAACGATTCAGCCTGCACAATCGCGTTTTCGACCATCGCCGCCTGCTCGACTACATCTCCATGCTTCTCTTTGTAAGCATTGGCGATGCTAAGCAGCACACGGCGAAAACTTGGACGCCCGTACCCATCGTTCGGCGGAAAATAAGTGCCGCCATAAAACGGTTTTCCATCGGGCGTAAGAAACGCCGTCAGGGGCCATCCGCCTTGCCCGCTCACCGCCTGCACCGCGGACTGATAGCGACTGTCAATATCGGGACGCTCGTCGCGATCCACCTTGACCGCGACGAAATGCTCATTCACGATCGCCGCAACCTCCGGATCGTCGTACGATTCGCGGTCCATCACGTGACACCAGTGGCACCACACCGCCCCGATATCGAGCAGCATTGGCTTGTTCTCGCGCTGCGCGGCGGCGAAAGCATCCGGCCCCCATTCATGCCACCGGATGGGCTGATGCATCGCCGAGCGCAGGTAGGCGGAAGATGCGCGGGAGAGGGAATTGAGTGTTGCGGTGGTCATCCTTCAAGTCTAGCTGATCTGTACCCCTGACTGTGCTTACCCTTCACTAGTTGCGTGCTATGATCTCGGCGTTGGGACCCTTCCAAAGGCCCTTCGTATGCATCGACTCATTGCGAAAACACTTCTTTGTGTGCTCTTCGTAAGTGCTGCTGCGCTTTGCAAGGACGTAACGATCCACGGCTTCGTCACGGCCATCAACTCGCCCACAAGCTTCGAGATCGACGACTATAAAGTTACCCGCGACCAGACAGTTTCGCTTGATCTGGAGAAGCAGCAAACTGATAACCCCCTGGATGCGTTCAAGCCCGAAGACATACGCATTGGCACGGAACTCGAAATCAAAGGCGACTACGACGAAGGTTCTGGTGAACTGAAGGCCAGGTCGATCAAGGTGTTTTCCTATGACACCCTGACAGTCAAGCGAACCGCTCTTTTGGAAAAACTCCCGTCCCTGACAAAGGACGACGCAGGATGGTCCGGGGTGATCTATGCCGATGGGCAGAGAATTCGCGTCACGCCCGCGACAGCCGTGTCCTTGAAACTCAACCTCGCAGAGCGAAAAAAATCCGTCAAAGATAAAAACTCCGGAGGCGCGAAATTCACGCCCGATTCCCTCAACCTCGACACCTTCGTTTCCTACGAGGGGGTGCGCCAACCCGACGGTTTCATTCGGGCGCAAAAAGTCGAATTTCAGCACGCGGAGGTATCCATCGGCGAGGCCAGGATGCGGAGGCGCTTTGCACCCACAGTGATCGAGCCGGATTACGCCAATTTTGAGCCCGGCGAGCTCAAGATGCGCTGGGCCACGTTCAAGATCGTTCCTGACCAAGAGGCGCAGGACTATATTTCCCGGCTAGGGAACAGCCTCATCCCAGCCCACCAAAGAGATCTGCCCGAAGGTGACCCTCTTAAGATTCCGTTCAAGTTTTTTCTGGTCGACAAAAAGAGCTTCAATGCAGCCAGCTATCCCAACGGCGTCGTGATCGTGCATTCAGGCGTTTTCGGCGTGCTCGAAAATGAGGCCCAACTGGCTTTTGTTCTCTCCCATGAGATCTCACATGCCGTCGAGAAGCATGTGTGGTTTCAGCATCAGTATCTCTGGAACGAATTAATCGCTCTCCGGGCTGGCGGAACCTTCATACCATACGGCGGATCCTTCGTTGCCGATCTGCTCGCCACTGGCATTCGCAGCCAGTACTCGCGCTCGCTGGAGAATCAGGCCGATCGCGTAGGGTTGGAATGGATGCTGGCCGCCGGATATGACATTCGCGAAGCGCCGCAATCATGGAAGGCAGTCTCCCGGCAAAAGGGAGATTCAGCCACGAATCCCTTTTGGTGCAGCCACGATAACAACACGACGCGCCGTTCTTACCTGATGTCCGAGCTTAGAAATAACTACGCCGAGGTGGATTATTCGAATCTAAAGAAGGACACCGACGAGTTTCACGAGGTCGCGAATCTGGTGAAGCAGGCGGAAAATGGTAAGAAGCCAGAACGTGCCAAGGCTGGGGAATAGACCAGACCGCACTTCTTCTGAAATCATCCTACCCAGTTCGATGTCCGGTTTCCAGGTCATCTCAGTAGAGCACTTCAGCGCCGAGGTCCGCAAAAACGCCCTGCGGACAGACATGATTTCGAACCGTTTGTTTGCATCTGGCGCCGGCGCCTCCGTGGGTGTACGATGCTGTATATTTCTTGCAGTGATCTAAGTCACCGGCCTTATCGTTAGGAAACAATCAGGCAGCCCGGGAATCCTTTCTCGGGGCCGTGGCGCATATCGAGAGGCACCTCGCCCTCCGCATCGGATTTCCCGTGAGCGATGAGGAGGTGCCGTGCTACTCAGCATTGAAGTCGCTGTCCGTCAGCGTCGAGCCCTTAGAGTTCTATCAATCCCTTTGTTCTTCTTCGCGTGCGTGCCCCTGGGACTCTCACAAAAGGCACCCCCAGCAAACAGCAGTCTGCCCAAGTACGACCTTCAGACCGAGGCGAAGGCCGATGGAGTGATCGATGAAGTGAACCAACTGTCGGTCGGGACCAGGAAGGATTTCACAGAACTGATCATCACGAGCGGGGCTGACAAACTCCACATCTACGTGTCCCCCAAACCATTTCAAGAGGAAATAGGTGTCAATTTCGCCAAGGGGGACCGCATTGCCGTCACGGGGTCAAAGGTGAAGCAAGAGGCGTCAGAGGTGATCCTGGCGCGAGAAATGGTGAAGGGCACGGACACGCTTATGTTCCGCGACAACAAGGGTAACCCGGTGTGGGATCCGCGCACCGGCAAGTAACTACAGCTGTGGGAGGCCTGATGAAACTCTCTGACTCGATTGGATCGATTCTAAGGAGCAAAGACGAGAGCCGAGTGTTGTCGGTAACTCCGGAACAATCGGTCTATGACGCGATAGAGAAGATGGCGGAATACGGGGTTGGCGCCTTGCTCGTTATTTCCAGCGAGAAGCTAGTCGGTATCCTGTCGGAGCGTGATTACGCGCGCAAAGTCATCCTCAAGGGCCATTCGTCACGGGAGACTCTGGTTCGCGAGATCATGACCTGCCCGGTTGTTTTTGTGAGTCCGCAGCACACCGTGGACGAGTGTATGGCCATCATGACTCAGCATCGCTTTCGCCACCTGCCGGTCGTGCAGGGGGACGCAGTAGTTGGAGTCGTGTCCATTGGCGATCTGGTGAAATGGATTATCGACGGCCAGGCGCAGACCATTCAGGAACTGGAAGGCTACATTACGGGAGCTTATCCCGGTTAGGAGCTTGGCATGGGGAAGACATTTGCCATCGGTATTGGGGGTGCGGCAGGTCAGGGCGTGGCCACGCCCGGCGATATTTTCGCGAAGATTTTCAGTCGACGCGGTTTGCATTTGAATGCCTATAACGCCTACCAGTCGATCATCCGTGGAGGACATACGTTCCTCACGATTCGCACGGGTCCCGAGAAAGTCACGAACATGGGCGACCGCGTGGATTTGCTGATTCCTCTGAATCAGGACGCGATGGATCGCCACCTTGGGCTGCTTAGCGACGGCTCTGCGTGCCTCTATAACTCGGAAACAATCAAGCCGGGTATCGCCGCACTGGGCGTGCAACTCTGCCCACTGCCTGTTTCCAAGCTGGCGGACGTCACCCGCAACAAGGTGGCCCAGAACACACTTGCTGTGGGTGCCGGTCTCAGCATGATGGGGATTGGCTTTCAGGCACTGGAACAGGTTCTGACCGAGCAGTTCAAGAAGAAGGGCGAGGCAGTAGTGTCGGAGAATATCGGCATCGCACGAGCCGGCTACGACTACGCAGGTGCGAATTTCCAACCCTTTGCCTGGCCCCTTCCGATGACCGCAATCCGCTATGCCGTGTTGAGCGGCAATATCGCAATGGCAATGGGCGGTGCGGCAGCGGGAGTGAAATTCTATTGCGCGTATCCCATGAGCCCTTCGACCGGCGTTCTGCACTGGATGGCAGCTCACGCTCGCAAAGCCGGCATTATGGTCCGGCAAGTCGAAGATGAAATTGGTGTAGTGAATATGGCGATTGGTGCGGCTCATGCCGGTGTCCGCTCCATGTGTGCGACCTCCGGTGGCGGCTTCGCCCTGATGACCGAAGGCCTCGGCCTTTCGGCCATGATGGAAACTCCTGTCGTGGTCATCGACTGCCAGCGGGCCGGACCATCCACGGGCGTGCCCACCAAGACCGAGCAAGGAGATCTCTGGCAAATGTTGGGCGCTGGATTCGGTGATTATCCTCGTGCCATTGCCGCGCCTCTCGATATTGGCGACTGCTTCAAACTCATCCCTGAGATTTTCAATATCGCCGATCGCTTTCAATGTCCCGGGATCGTTCTTTGCGATCTGTTGTTGTCGGAAGGCAGGCTGAGCATTGACCCGAAGGATCTGGATTTTGCCGCGCCCATTGACCGCGGTGAGTTAATCACGGATGCTCCTGCGACAAACGGGGACGGTGTCTACAAGCGCTACAAAATCACCGAAAGCGGCATCTCTCCACGGGCCGTTCCCGGCGTCCCGGGTCATACCCACACTGCTGCGAGCGACGAACACGATGAAGACGGAGTCCTGATCAGCGACGAATTCACCAACCCAACCAAGCGCCGCGCCATGATGGAAAAGCGCATGCGGAAGGTTACAGGGATTGAGGCTGCAGTGCCTCCGCCTGTGCTTTGGGGTCCGCACGACGCCGATGTCACGCTGATCGGCTGGGGCTCAACTAAAGGAGTGATCGAAGAGGCGTGCGAGATTCTTACTGAGCAAGGTATTCCCGCCAATCAACTCCAGATCCGGTGGCTGGTGCCGCTTCACGGGGATGCGATCCTTGACATCCTCAAACAAGCCCGGCACACGATCATCGTGGAGAACAATTTCAGCGGGCAGTTCGCCCGGTACCTGCGGAGCGAGACCAGCTTTGTGCCCGATGGACACATCAGAAAATACGATGGGGAGCCATTCATGCCCCACCACATCGTCGAAGCGGTAAAGGAACAACTGGGTGGCAAGTCCAAGCTTTCGGTGCCCGCGCACGAAATTCTTGTTTGATGAAATCCGGTTTGAGGAGAACAGAAAATGGCGACAGCTCTAGCGACGACCAATCACGTAGCGATGTCGAACCTGAAAGGCAAGGTCGATCCCGATTGGTGTCCCGGATGCGGGGACTTTGGAGTACTCGCCGCAGTTCAGAAGGCTCTGGTCGATCTGCAGATACCGAACCACAACGTGGTCACCATCAGCGGTATCGGCTGTTCGTCAAACTTTCCAGGCTTCATCAATACCTATGGCATGCACACCCTGCACGGCCGGGCTCTGGCCGTAGCCACCGGGGTCAAGCTTGCGAACCACGAGTTGACAGTACTGGTGACTGGGGGCGATGGCGATGGTTTTGGCATCGGCGGCAATCACTTCGTGCACAGCATGCGCCGCAACGTTGACCTGCTCTACATCGTGATGGACAACCAGATTTATGGCCTCACGACAGGCCAGACTTCACCCACCAGTCGCCTGGGCATGAAAACGAAAAGCATGCCGTTTGGAAGCGTCGAAGCTCCGGTGAATCCAATCTCGTTAGCTCTCGCCGCCGGAGCGACATTTGTAGCCCGCGGGTTCAGCGCGGAACAAAAACATTTGACCGAACTGATCAAGCAGGGCATCCAGCACAAGGGCGTCTCGTTTCTGGACGTCTTCAGCCCGTGCGTCACCTACAACCACGACAATACCTACCAATGGTTCCGCCCGCGCGTGAAGAAGCTCGAGGACGAAAAGGGATACGATGCCACGGACTGGATGGCAGCGATGGGGAAATCTCTGCTATGGGATGAAGAGATTCCAATCGGCAAGTTCTTCGAACGCACCGATGTGCCGACTCTCCACGGAGCAGAGCCTGTGCTGGATGCCGGTCCCTTAATCCACGCGGACATCCGGATTCCCAAGGACGTGACCCGGACTTTCATCGAGGAATTGATGTAAGGCCACTGGCCATTTGGCATTGACCGAGAAGATCGTAGACGACCACACCTCGAGCTTTTTCCTGTCCAAAGTAGGCGCGGCAACCAGACACTGTCCACTTGGAACCCGCCGACCGGGCGGAGACTGGCTAACGACGGTTCACCCTCCGGATTGCCGTGACACGTCCAGTTAGCCATGGGACTATTAACGAACCTCGTGCACCGCTCGGAGTGAGTCATGCACACTTTGCTTCAGGACCTCCGCTATTCCGCACGGCAGCTCATCAAAAGTCCAGGATTCACACTGACGGCAGTGATCTCGTTGGCCCTCGGCATTGGAGCGGCCACCGCCGTGTTTAGCGTGATTTATGCAGTCTTGATGCATCCTTATCCCTACCCTGCCGCGGATCGAATAGTACTACTCACGGTCGACAGCGTAGCGGGTTCCGGGGACCCCGTCTATCTAAATGGCGCCGAAATTCAGACCTTGCGGCAATCACCAGTGGTCGAAAGCGTTCTGGCTTCGGACAACGGCGCTCTGATGCTGACCGGGCAAGATCTTCCGGAGGCGGTGCACGCCGTGAGCCTCATCTCGAATAATTTCCAGGATCTCGGCGTGCCCGCTTTGCTGGGTCGCGGACTTTGGCCATCTGACGCAGTGGACGGCCAGGAGCCACGACCTGTTGTAGTTCTTTCCTACAGGTTTTGGCGGAGACACTACTTGTCCAATCCGGATGTCGTGGGCCGCACTCTGCAACTTGATCACAGGAACTTCGAGATCGTAGGCGTCGCGGCGCCACGATTCACTTGGTACGACGGCGATGTCTATCTCCCGCTGAAGCTGTTGCGAGATCCGGGGCGCACATCTATCGTCGATCTGCTTCTGCGGCCCGGCGTCAGTCGCGCCACAGCCGAAGCCGCACTGCAGCCCCTCGTGGAACAGTTCGCCAGTTCGAGGCATACCGATTTACCGGATGTCTTCAGGGTCCATGTGCACGGGCTGAACGACTGGGTAGTTAGCTCCTTGGGCGGGACACTGTACTTGCTTTTTGGCGCGGTGATGTTGCTGCTGGTGATTGGATGTGGAAATGTCTCGATTCTGCTGCTGGCACGGGGTACGGCGCGGCAACATGAATTGGCTGTGAGAACCGCAGTCGGCGCGGGCCGGTTCCGAATCATTCGCCAATTGCTCACGGAGTCGCTCCTTCTCGCGGTGATTGGCGCGTGGCTCGGTGTTCTAGCTTCTTACGGCGCTGTGGTACTGACGCTGCGTCTGGTGCCACCAACTACGTTCGCCTCCGAGGCCGTGATTCGTATCAACCTCCCGGTTCTGTTTTTCAGCGTCACGGTCGCGCTCGGAACGGGTGTGCTGTTCGGGCTTTGGCCAGCGCTGCAACTTTCGCGTACGCACATCGGGGAGATCATGCAGTCTGGCGCGCGCCGGCTAGCCGGCAGTGTCCGCGGACGCAAGGCCCATAGCACGCTGATCACCGCGCAGGTAGCGCTGACATTATTGTTGCTCGCAGCTGCAGGCTCCGCAATGAAGGGGTTCGCCCAGCTGATCCACCAGCCCCTCGGTTATGACCCGCACAACGTGATGGCGATAGGAATTCCTTTACGCGCAAGCTCCTACGGCAATTGGCCGGCGCGTGCAGCTTATTTTGAGCAACTGCGAGAGAAAGTCGCGGAGACACCGGGCGTGATCACAGCGGCGATTTCCTCCGATGCGACGCCGCCGAGGAATGGATGGATTATGGGATTTGAAGTTTTGGGCAAACCCATGGCCCCTGGTGCCGGGGCGCTTTTTGATTCGAGTGGGTCTGAGATCGGATCGGTCAACCTGATTAGCCCGGAGTACTTCGCGGCTTTGCGCATTCCCGTGCTGCAAGGACGGATTTGGAGCGACGCCGAGAATAACAAAGGCGCACATGTAGGCGTGATCAACCGTACGCTGGCGCAGCGCTACTTTCCGAATGGCGATGCCATTGGGCACTCGCTGAGATCGGGAGGTCTCGAAGGCAATCCCGCCACGGTGCTGTCGCCGCCAAATATCGGAGTTACCTGGTTCCAGATTGTGGGCATCGTCGGGGACGCCCGCAATGATGGACTCCGAAGTGCCCCTAGACCATCAGTCTACGTACCCTATACATTCAGCATGGGAGAGGGCACGGAGATTCTGGTTCGCTCTGAGGTTCCGCCCCTCACGCTGCAACATGCCGTGCGCGAGCAGTTGAGGTCCATTAACCCGGATCAAATCAGTGGCGCTTATGATCTCGAAACTCGCCTCACTTATGAACCCGAGTGGCAGCAGGAGCATGTCGCGGCCTGGATTTTTGGCATTTTTGCCTGGCTCGCCCTGGCTCTCGCTGCCGCAGGGCTACATAGCGTCGTGTCCTACACAGTGGCACAACGGACCAACGAATTCGGGATTCGTATGGCGCTGGGCGCGCAGCGTGCGGACGTGCTGCGAATGGTCTTCAGGGCGGCATCGGTAAGCCTGGGCGCCGGAATCTTGGCAGGTATAGCTCTTTCGTTAGCCTTAAACCAAATCATTGCGAAATGGGTACAAGCGAACCCGCGCGACCCTGGCATTCTCCTTGCTGGAACCATTCTTCTCGGCTTCGTGTCTGGGTTGGCCTGCGCAATACCGGCGCGTCGCGCCTCCAAAGTCGATCCGATGATTGCACTACGTAGCGAATAGTAGCGTCCCTCCACTTCGGCAATCCGGACTCGGACCAATAAGCGCTCTAGCAAATCAGCGTTTTGGGCATCCCAATTCAACTGATCCGAACTTGAAGCCAGCGTCTTGAGGCCAGTTCAGCACTGAGATCTACCACACACATCTTCTCGCTCCGGCGCGGAGAGTGGGAAGCATACCCAAGGCGGAAACGAGATTGTGTATGTCCAGGAAGGCTCGATCACCTTTGAGACTCAGGGCAAGCCGTCCGCGACCCTAAAGTCCGGCGAGGCCTTCACTACGACCGCGGGCGAAGTCCACAACGTGAAAAATGCCAGCAGCAGCGCGCCCGCGAAGGCGTTGGCCTTCTACGTGGAGAAGAAGGGCACCAAGCTTGATGATCTCTCGGTTCCGGCCAAATAACACCGTTTGTCGGCCGATAGGAAAGCAGTTCGAGGGATAGGTGTGACTGTTTCGCTAGGTGGTTGGGGGTACTTCGGGGGTTTGACGTAAACCGCGATTTCGCTCATTTACGGGTCAATGAGCACGCCTGTTTACAACAATCGACCTTCGCTACATGGTTGCGCCGATTTGGCAGGCCTGGTTGGCACCACTTTCGAGCTGCTAACTCTGACAGTTGCTGTTTCGATTGCTTCCTTACAGAGTCTAACTATGAAGGCCGAGCAAGCCATCCTCTCCGCAGGGGTTGACACAAAACACACACTCGACCTCTCTGTTTTGCGGTGAGTAGAGATCAACGGGAGAACGGCTCACGTCAGTCACTCTGTTGCGCCCAATCGTTTCACGAGGGTCGCTGTTTAGTTTGGTGGCTGGGATAGTCATCGCCGCCAGTCCCGGGTTTGCGCAAGACCACGAATCGCCGCCCATTGACCCCGGTGCAGCTTTTGAGATGGGAAACTCGCAGACGACACAAGCCCTCAACTACTGCGAGCCAGAGAAGAAACGCGCCCTGGTGCTCAGTGGGGGCGGCCTCAAAGGAGCGTTCCAGGCAGGCGCGATCTACCACTTCATCGTTCACCGCCGCTGCGATTTCCGCGAGATCGCCGGCGTGTCCGTGGGTTCCTTGAATGCCGTGATCCTGGCCCAGGCACAGCGGGACGAAGATCCGGAGGCATCGCTGAAGAACATGGCGGGGCGGGCCGAAGAATTGGTCGATGTCTGGCACAACATCCGGAGCTCCAAACAGATTTTGAAGCCCCGCTGGCCCGGCTGGATGTGGGCGCTCGCCGTTCGCTACGGCCTTTTCGGAGCTGAGAGCATAAACACGTTTGACCCACTGATGCATTTGATCCAGAGCAATGTGGACTTGGACGCATTGGACCGGGGGCGCCCGGTGAGAGTCGGTTCGGTCTCCCTTTGGGATGGTACTTATCGGGAGGTGGGTCCGGGCGCGACATTTCCTAATAATGATCGAAAATACTTCCTTCAGTATGTGTATGCCAGTGCGCTGATCCCTATCGTTGGAAAAATGCCGCGCATCCAGCAATCGACGGACGATACCAATGTCAAAGAGTGGATTCAATTCGGAGACGGAGGCATTCTGAATAACACTCCGATTTTCAATTATTTCAAAAAATGCGAGCCGCAGGACAGTCGGGGACAGACGGAGGATGAGTCCCCCTGCCTTGCGTGGTTGCGACATGGCACCCCGCCTCCGCAAAATGTGCAGCAAATGTTTGTGGTCGTTACTTCGCCGTTCACCAAGCATATGGATGATTACCCTGTAGATCCGAAATTGCTTACGCGAGGATCCAAGCAGGTCACCGATGGACGGAAGATCCTATTGCGCATGGTCGACTTGGTTCTGGAGACTGACTTCCGGGAAGATCTGACGCTAATGCTGGAATCAAATGCTGTATTGGCGTGGCGGAGACGAACCTATGATGCAGCGACGGCCGCCTTAGCACCTGAGCAGCGAAAAGCGTTTGACCGGCAGTTTGCTGAGATCAACCGGACCTTTCCACTGCATTCGTATAATGAAGCGCCGGATGGTGGCCCATCATTGCCTTACGATGCAGTGGTGGTGGCGCCGGAAAAGATCTACGCGGAGACCTTCGAGGTTGATCCCGAAAACATCGCTCTGCAGCTTCATTACGGCTGTCTACAGGCCGATCTCATGATGCAGCAGGATTTCCACATGACCTCGATGAAAGAGAAGTGCCACGAGAGGTTCCCGCTGTGGAAGTCCAAGCCAGGCTACTCTGTGAAGAAGTAGTAGCACCCCTTGACCGTCCGTTCAGCGTCGACTGGGTACGATCAGAAAATCCTATCGACTCATTTACGACTACCGAGGAACATAAGATCCTGCCTGGTACCAATCGGAAACCATCCCGTCGGCTTGAGGCCGCTTCCCTTTGAACGAAAGTAGTAACTGTTGAAACGTTTCGATTTCACTCATCACCAGCAGTCAAGCTTCAAGAACATTTGCCATTCCGACGCGGCCTAGCTCAGTCCCAGTGGGCGTTTGTTTTCCACGTCGTCGTCTTTGACCGGGCGCAGCTTGTGCAATAGATACAGGCCTCCGGCGACTGCCGCGCCAATGCCAATGCTGATCAGCAGAAACCAGCGGTAGGCGGGCATCCAAATCGCGGTTGCCACCACGATTGCCGCCGCAACTACCAGAGCAGCCGTGCCTCGGATCGGTATTGTCATAAAGATTTGATAGAGTCGCCGCGCCCAACGGTTGCCTCGGTCCGACGTGCGCCCCGATCAACGTGTCCCCGACAACTTTATTGCATTCGCAAACAATGGGAACCACCCCATTCTCTCCTGTGTCGTGGCGGGATTGAACTTCAGGACATGTCCGCCGATGGAATCAGTAGCAACTTAGTGGGAGAGCGCCATGGAGAACATGCCGAAATCCAAAATAGAAATGCACACGTTGCTGCTCTGTACCGATGTACCGTTCCTGGGGGTTACGCGCAATGTTCTCAACCAGTTGCATGTGACACCCAAACTGGTCAATACCTCAGCAGCAGCCCTGGCCACGATCCAGACGCACGAGTTTGACGTCATCATTGTGGACTGGCGGGAGATCGACAACCTGGCGGAATTTCTGAGTGCGGTGCGCCACTCGAAGGCTCAACCAGGATTGCGTGCTGGTGGCGATTGTGCGCGACCTGCTCGATCTGAAGCAGGCGTTTGCGGCAGGAGTGCACCTGCTGATTCACAAACCGGCGTCGGCCGTCCAGATCGAACGCTGCTTGCGGACGGCGTATTCGGCAACGGTGGCCCGGCGGCGCAAACACCATCGGGAGCCGGTGGCAATTCTGGCTTCCGTCAGCACTCGCACGGAACCATTCGGGGAAGCCACGGTGGTGAATCTCAGCGAGGGCGGCGCGAAGCTGCGCACCAGCGCGCAGGATTTTGTTGCCGGGGTCTCGCTGAGCGCAGGGGATGACGTGGATGTGAGGTTCGCCCTGCCGGATACCGAGGGAATGCTCAATATCGCCGGCACGGTCGTCGTGTGGGCGACAGCAGACACTTGTGGAGTTCGGTTTCGTTTCGTTCCGGAGTCGCAGAAGGCTACGCTGCAGCAATGGCTCACGGAATGCGTCGAGCGGTCGATTTCGCGGGTGTGCGAGCGGATCCGGGAAGCCTGCGCATAGACTCGCCTTACCACAGATGGCACAGAGGAATACAGAGCAAGATAAAAGGCCCGATTACAGCGGGCCTTTTCAGATTGGAAGATATGGTTACTGATGCGCCGTAGGGCTGTCTGAGGTGGTCGAAGTCAACGGCGGTGCGATCGGCCGGGTGACTTCTTCCTCGATCGTTGGCAGCGGCCCTTCCAGCGCGATTTGCAGCACCTGGTCCATGGTATCGACAAAATGCAACTTCATCGCCGTGCGCAGATTCTCGGGGACTTCTGCCAAGTCCTTCTCGTTGTCCTTGGGCAGGATGACCTCGAACAATCCTGCTCGGTGAGCGGCCAACAGTTTCTCTTTGAGGCCGCCGATCGGAAGGACTTTACCGCGCAGCGTGATTTCTCCCGTCATAGCGAGGTCGCGGCGTACGGGAATCTTGCTTAAGGCGCTCGAGATGGCCGTCGCGATGGTGATGCCCGCCGAGGGGCCGTCTTTCGGAATCGCGCCTTCGGGCACGTGCACGTGCAGGTCGAGGTTGCGATAGAAGTCACGGCTGAGCCCAAGTCGGCTTGCGCGCGAGCGGACATACGACATCGCGGCCTGCGCCGACTCCTGCATGACGTCGCCCAACTTGCCGGTCAGAGTGAGTTTGCCCTTGCCGTCGACGACTGTGGCTTCGGTGCTCAGGATCGATCCGCCGACTTCAGTCCAAGCGAGGCCAGTGACCAAGCCAACTTCAGATTTTTCGTGCGCGAGGGTGTCACGGAACTTGATGACGCCCAGGAAGTCGTTTACGTTCTCACCGGTGATGATGATCGAGTAATTCTCGCCTTCCTTCACGACCTTGCGCGCGACTTTGCGGCAGACGTTGCCGATCTCGCGTTCCAGGTTACGAACACCGGCTTCCCGCGTGTAAGACCGGATCAGCGACGTAATCGCATCGTCATTGAACTTGATGTTCTTTTCCGACAAGCCCGCGGCGAGCATCTGCTTCTTGACCAGGAACTGCTTGGCGATTTCCACCTTTTCCTGCTCGGTGTAGCCATGGAGCCGCAGCACTTCCATGCGATCCTGCAGCGCTGGAGGAATGGTGTGCATCACGTTCGCAGTCGCAACGAAGAAGACCTGCGACAAGTCGTATTCCACATCGAGATAATGATCGACGAACATGAAGTTCTGCTCGGGGTCGAGCACTTCGAGCAGCGCGGCTGACGGATCGCCGCGGAAGTCCATCGACATCTTGTCAACTTCGTCGAGCATGAAGACCGGATTCTTGGTGCCGGCCTTTTTCATCATCTGGATGATCTGGCCGGGCAGAGCACCAATGTAGGTGCGACGGTGGCCACGGATTTCAGCTTCATCGCGCACGCCGCCGAGCGACATGCGGACGAACTTGCGTCCGGTGGCCTTGGCGATCGACATTCCCAGAGAAGTCTTGCCGACGCCCGGAGGTCCGACGAAGCAGAGAATGGAACCTTTGGGATTTTTCACCAACTGGCGGACAGCGAGAAATTCCAAAATCCGTTCCTTGATCTTCTCCAGCCCATAGTGATCTTCGTTCAGAACTTTCTCGGCGCGGGCGATGTTGCGGATTTCTTTCGATCGCTTCTTCCACGGCACCGCGAGCAGCCAATCGAGATAGTTGCGCGATACAGTGGACTCGGCGGACATCGGCGGCATGGCTTCGAGCTTCTTTAGTTCCTGCAGCGCCTTGTCCTTTACTTCCTTCGGCATGCCGGCAGATTCGATCTTCTTTTTCAGTTCATCGAATTCACTCTTCTCGCCGCGGCCCAGTTCCTTCTGGATGGCTTTGATCTTTTCGTTGAGGTAATACTCTTTCTGCGCCTTCTCCATCTGGCGCTTCACGCGCGACTGGATAGTGCGATCGACATTGAGCTTTTCGATTTCAATGTCGAGCACGTCGGCGATGCGAGTCAACCGTTCTGCCGGGTCGAAGATCTCCAGCAGTTCCTGCTTCTCTTCAATCGAAAGCTGCAGGTTGGCGGAAATTACATCCGTGAGCTTGGCCGGATCTTCCATCCTCACGGCCGAGATCATCGTCTCGTAATTAAGAGCCTGACAAAGCTTCACGTACTGCTCGAACAGCGACGTGACGCGCTGCATGCTGGCTTCGACGGCTTGATTGGTTTCGGTGGCGAAACGTGCGACGCGCACCGTGGCCTGCATGTAGCCGTCGGTATCGGTGACCTGCAGAATCTTGCCGCGTTCAATGCCCTCGACCAGGACTTTGATATTGCCATCGGGCAGCTTCAGGCTCTGCACGATGTTGACGATGGTGCCGACCTGGTAGATCTCGTTGGACTTGGGCTCGTCGATGGAGGCGTCGTGCTGCGTCGCCAGGAAAATCTTCTTATCCGCTGCCAGTGCTTCTTCCAGAGCGTGTACGCTCGATTCGCGGCCCACCACGAACGGGGTCATCATGAACGGAAAAATGACTACGTCCCGAATGGGCATCATGGGCAGCTTTTTGGACTCGTACTTTTCCTTCGATGTAGTCACTGATTCTCCTGGGGCGCCGGCCAAACAAACACTCTATTGGGATTTTACCCTGAGCCTAGGGTCGTGGGAAATGGCATTTACGTTGTAAGGTTCTCAAACTAGCAGGTGTCTCAAATGCAACAACCACGAAGGACACTAAGGTGCACGAAGGAAAACCTCGCAGTTCTTCGTGTACCTTCGTGTCCTTTGTGGTCAAAGGGTCTCGCAAACCTACCCTGCTTTTTCCATCACGGTAGCGAACGAGGCGGTGCGTTTTTCCACCATCTCGCGGGTCACTTCGAATTCCTTTAACTTCTTCTGGCTTGGGAGGTTAAACATCAAGTCGAGCATGAGCTCTTCGAGGATCATGCGCAGGCCGCGGGCGCCCACTTTCCGTGCCATAGCCTGCCGGGCGATCGCCCGCAAAGCCTCATCGGCGAACTTTAGGCGAACATTCTCGAACTCAAACAGCCTCTGGTACTGCTTGACGATGGCATTCTTGGGTCTCGTCAGGATCTCGATCAGCGCATATTCATCCAGGTCCTCCAGCATGCCCACCACGGGCAGCCGCCCTACGAATTCAGGGATGAGGCCGAACTTGATAAGATCTTCCGGCTGAACTTCCTGCAACAACTCCTGAGTCTTCTTCTTGGAGGTGAACGAGTCTTCCTTTTCGGCATCCTCGCCGGTGCGGAAACCAAGCGATTTCTTGCCGATCCTGCGGGAGATGATCTTGTCGAGTCCGACAAAAGCCCCGCCGCAGATGAAAAGAATATTTGTCGTGTCGACCGGCGTGAACTCCTGGTGCGGATGCTTGCGCCCGCCCTGCGGCGGAACGTTGGCGATCGTCCCTTCGAGAATCTTCAGCAGAGCCTGCTGCACGCCTTCACCGGAAACGTCGCGGGTGATGGAGGGATTCTCGTCCTTGCGCCCGATCTTATCGACCTCATCAATATAGATGATGCCGGTCTGGGTACGGCTCACGTCGCCGTCAGCCGCCTGCAGTAGCTTCAGGATGATGTTTTCGACGTCTTCGCCGACGTAGCCCGCTTCGGTCAGAGTAGTGGCGTCGACAATGGCGAAGGGCACATCGAGCATGCGGGCGAGCGTCTGGGCGAGCAAAGTCTTGCCCGTACCGGTCGGCCCGATCAGCATGATGTTCGACTTCGAGAGCTCAATCCCATCGCCAGCCTTCTGGCGATTCATAAAGATGCGCTTGTAGTGGTTATAGACCGCGACCGCCAGCTTCTTCTTGGTCTGCTCCTGCCCTATGACGTATTCATCCAGGAATGTTTTCACTTCCTGGGGCTTGGGCAGTTGATTGGGCGTCGTGCTGGGAGGGGTAGCGGTGCGGTCGTCTTCGAGGATGGAATTGCAAACTGCAACACACTCGTCGCAGATATAGGCGCGCGGATAATCGCTGGGCGAGGAGATCAATTTAGCTACAGCGTCCTGCGATTTGTGGCAGAACGAACAGCGTAGTATCTCTTCGGTTCCCGACTTATTTTTCACTCGGCTCTACTCCTTTAATCAGGGTCAGGGACTAGGGGTTAGAAATCACTCTTCGTCCCATCTGGGCCCCCGCCGCTGATCCTGACCGCTGATCCCTACAAGCGAAGGCCGATCATACCGCTTTTGCCGTCTTATAGATGATATCGTCTATGATTCCGTATTCCTTAGCCTGTTGCGCGTTCATAATGAAGTCGCGCTCAACGTCTTTTTCTACCTTGTCGAGTTTTTGCCCGCTGTGCTTCGAAAGCAACTGGTTTGTGATCTCACGCATACGCAGTATCTCGCGCGCATGGATATCAATATCAGTAGCTTGGCCCGACAAGCCGCCCATGGACGGCTGATGTATTAGAATCCGCGAATTCGGAAGTGCCAATCTCTTTTTGGGTTCGCCTGATGCCAAAAGTAACGCGGCCATAGATGCCGCCTGGCCAACACACAGTGTCATTACATCGTTTTTCACGTATTGCATGGTGTCGTAAATCGCCATGCCGGCTGTGATGGAGCCGCCCGGAGAGTTGATGTAAAGCTGTATGTCTTTCTCCGGATCTTCCTGAGCCAGAAACAACATCTGGGCGATCACCAGGTTGGCGATGTTGTCGTCAATCGGCGTGCCAATGAAGATGATGTTGTCGCGGAGCAGCCGGGAATAGATGTCGTAGGCGCGTTCGCCTCGCCCGGTCTGCTCGATGACCATCGGAACCAGCATCATGTGAGGATCGTTAGGTTTCACGTTCACCTGCCACACTCCGCCCCAACCTATCGTCTTGCTGGAATGGGGAGGATTCGATAAGGCCTGCGCCTTGGGACTACGCAGACTGATGATACAGAAATTCGAGGGTCTTTTCGCTGCGGATTCTGTTCCGGATTCTATCGAGGCCCCCATCCTGTGTCAAACGAGTGCGGACCGCTTCCGGAGTCTGTTTCGACTGATGCGCCAGCGCTTCGAGTTCGTGATTCAACTCGTCATCGCCGACTTCAATTTTCTCCATCTCCGCAATGCGTTCCAGTAACAACGAAGACTTTACATCCTGCACCGCCTGGTCTCTTTGCCCGGCGCGCAGCCGCGGCAGGTCCATCTTCTTCATGTCTTCCATCTTCATGCCCTGGGCTGCGAGGGCGCGAAGACCGCGCTCGAGACGGAGATCGATCTGCCGATCAACCAGCGACTCGGGAACTTCGAAGTCATTGCGCTTCACGAGTTCGGCAACCAGCTTGTCTTTAGCCTCGCGCTCGGCAGTGTGCTTGCGCTCGGCGATCATGTTCTCGCGGATCTGTTTGCGCACCTGATCGAGCTCGGTGAAGTCGCCGAGCTCTTTCGCGAAGTCATCATTCAGCTCGGGCAAGCTCTTCTGCTTCACCGCCTGAACCTTCACGGTATAGATGAACGTCTTTCCCGCAAGCCGCTTGTCATTGGTGTCTTCGGGATACACAACTTCGAACTCCCGCGTATCTCCAGCATTGGCGCCGCGCAGGTTCGCCGAAAACTCGGGCACGGTATTCTTGCCGCCGATCTCGATCAGCACTTCATCCATGTGAACGGGCTGAGTCTTGTCGCCGGCATCTTTCGGCCGCCCGTCCATCGAAGCTTGCGCAAAGTCGCCCTCGCCGAGCGGGCTGCCCTCAATCGTGGTGAACGTCGCGTGCTGCTCGCGAACGTTGTTCAGCGCCTCTTCAACTTCCTCGTCCCTAACATCGATCTGCGGATGGTCGGTGCGCAGTTCCTTGTAGCCCTCGACCTTGATCTCGGGCATGATCTCGAAGCTGGCCTTGAAGCGCAGCGGTTCGCCATCATGAATGTGCAGGTCGGTAACACGCGGCTGCGACACCGGCACCATGCCAAGCTTTTCGGCCTCTTTGCGGAAGTACCGCGGC
>Ga0210403_10001332_pt1 | contig 23572 bp, 23 predicted proteins | sample IncBWC19MmetaG_FD_150863 | JGI IMG/M metagenome (GOLD analysis project Ga0210403, IMG submission 150863) | Forest soil microbial communities from Barre Woods Harvard Forest LTER site, Petersham, Massachusetts, United States - Inc-BW-C-19-M | ecosystem: Environmental > Terrestrial > Soil >... | reverse complement strand
AGAGCCATACAGCCGCGAAGGAAGCCGCGAAGAAGGTGATTGCAGGTAGTTTGGGCTTTTCTTCCGGAAGTAAGCCGGCGAGGCGCAACGTGGCCAAAAACACCAGCGGAAAAAGGGCGCAGGCGAGTTGTTCAGCAAAGTCGCTGCGGACATAGGTGACTAGTAGCGCGTACGGATTCACGGCGTAAAAGACGGCGCCGAGGTAAGCGGGAGTGCTTCCGACCAGCCTCCGCAATAAGGAAAAGGCGGAGATCCCCGCCAGCGTTTGGGTGAGGAAAATGAAAGCAAACGGGACCCAGGAAATCGGCAAGACCAGGCTGAGCGCCGCGCCGAGCATCCACGAAAGCGGTGGGTAGAAAATGTAACGTGGTTCGCCGAAGCCGTAGTTGGTCCAGGCGGTCCAGCGTGGGAAGAGGACGCCGTGCTTCCACTGGTAAGCGACGTCGAGCCACGACGCCGCGTGGAACTCGAAATCGTGGCCCGAGGCGCTGCCCAGCCAGAAAAACGGTAATAGCACGGCCAGCGAGGCAAGCAACGAGAGTCCCAGTGCGATGAGCCAGGAGGGCGGACGAACTTGCGATTGTTGGAATGCCGTTGGCAACGATTTGTTCATGAGGGAGTCAGGAAATTGTAACCGTTTTTGAAAAAATTCCGCGAATCACGTTCATTTGCGTGCCTCGCGGAAGGAATCTGAGCGATAATAAAAGCGATTATGAGCACGACGACGGCAGGCATCGAACCCATTATCGCGGCCAGCAAGCTGGAGAAATTCTATCCCCAGCCCGACGGCAGCCGCATCCAGGTGATTTCGCCGACGGACATCGCCATTTACCCCGGTCAGATTATTGCATTGCTGGGGCCGTCGGGTTGCGGAAAGTCCACGATGCTGCGGATGTTGACCGGGCTTTCGCCGACTTCAGGCGGCACGGTTTTCTGGCACGGGCAACCGGTGCGCGACGAGTCGCCGAATGTGTCCATCGTGTTCCAGAGCTTCGCACTGTTTCCCTGGCTGACTGTGCTGGAAAACGTGGAGGCGCCACTGGAGGCGCGCGGCGTGCCCGACGTGGAGCGGCACAAGCGGGCGCTGCGGATCATCGATTCGGTGGGTCTCGACGGTTTTGAATCGGCGTACCCAAAGGAATTGTCTGGCGGGATGAAGCAGCGGGTCGGCGTCGCCCGCGCATTGGTTGTGGAGCCGGAAGTGCTGTTCATGGACGAACCGTTTTCGGCGTTGGACGTATTGACCGCGGAAACGCTGCGCGGCGAATTGATGGAGTTGTGGCTGGGGAAGAAAATTCCGACGCGCGCGATATTCATAGTGACGCACAACATTGAAGAAGCGGTGATTCTGGCGGACCGGATCATTGTACTGGGGCGGAATCCCGCGCACATTCACGCGGAATTCAGCGTGAACATGCCCTATCCGCGGGATCGCAAGGATGTGCGCTTCACGGAGCTGGTGGACCTGATTTACAAGGCGCTCACGCAGCAGGACCATCCGGAGAGTCCGCTGGCAGAGCAGCACAGGGCGGCCAATGCGGCCCGCGGCAGAGAGGTTGTGATGCTGCCACATACGCGGCCTGGCGGAATGGCCGGCTTGCTGGAAATCCTGGAAGACCACGACGGGCGGGCGGACCTGCATATTCTCGCAGGCGAATTGAGCCTGGAAGTGGACGCGCTGCTGCCGACGGTGGATACGGCTGTGCTTCTTGGGTTGTTGAAACTGGAAGAAGGCGACGCGATCCTCACCGCTGACGGCAAGTTGTTTTCGCACGCCGACATTCAGGAGCGCAAAGCGATTTTCCGCAAAGCCGTTCTGGCGAATGTTCCTTTGCTGCGGCAGATGCAGCAGGCGCTGAAATCGAAAACGAACCGAACGCTGCCCGCGGAATTTTTCCAGGACCTGCTGGACGAGCATTTCAGCGAAGACGAAGCGCGGCGCCAACTGGAGACGGCTATCCAGTGGGGCAGGTACGCCGAGCTTTTCGATTACGATGCGGCGAGCGGGAAGCTGACGCTCACCGAGACCTGATTTTCCCGTGCCCTCGCCAGCCCCCCTTCCACAGCATCAGACACCGCTGCCGCCGACAGCCGCGCGGCCCGCGGGTTCGCGCTGGGCGTACGCATTTCTGATCGACATCGCCGTGTTCGTTTCCGTGTTCGCGGTGATTTTCGGGGTGTACTCCATCGGCCGGTCATGGCTTGGGCCGGTGCGCGCCGAATCGGAAATTTCGCAGGACCCGCGAAGCTTGCCTCTGTACGCGCTGTTTTCGCTGGTGCGCATCCTGGTGGCGTATGTGCTCAGCCTGGTATTTGCGCTGGCGTATGGATACGCGGCGGCGAAATGGCGTCGCGCGGAAATTATCCTGATACCGCTGCTGGACATTCTGCAATCCATCCCGGTGCTGAGTTTTTTGCCTGGCGTGATGCTGGCGATGGTGGCGCTGTTTCCCAGCCGGCAGTTGGGAGTGGAGCTCGGCTCGATCATTTTGATTTTCACCGGGCAGGTGTGGAACATTGCGTTCAGTTTTTACTCATCGCTGAAAACCATCCCGCGCGATTTGCGCGAAGCCGCCATCATTTACCGGTTCAGCGCCTGGCAGCGATTTCTGGAACTGGACCTTCCGTTTTCGACGATCGGGCTGGTCTGGAATTCGATGATGTCGGTGGCGGGCGGATGGTTTTTCCTAATGGCCTGCGAAATGTTTGTGCTGGGCGACAAGGATTTCCGGCTGCCGGGGCTCGGGTCGTACCTGCAGACGGCGGCGGGGCACGGAAACACGCGCGCTATGTTGTGGGGGCTGGCCGCGATGGTCGCGGTGATTGTGTTGATGGACCAGTTCATCTGGCGTCCGGTGATCACGTGGGCGGACAAATTCAAGTTTGAGCAGGTGGAAAGCGCGGCGGCGGCGCAGAATTCCATCCTGAATTTCATTCGCCGCGAATCCTTTCTGATTCGATTTTACCGGAGCATTCTGCATCCGGTGGTGGAGTGGCTGACGCTGCAATTCGCCAAAGGCGCGAAGCGGGCCGCGGCGACGATTAAGGCGAACCCGGCAACGAAACCGCGCGGATGGTATGGATGGGTGATTGCAGGGCTGGCTGGGATGGCGCTGATTTATGGAGTGTCCAGAGCCGTGGCCGAACTTGCGCGGTTGCACCGCGAAGATTATTTCGAGCTATTGCGCAGCGCGGGATTAACGTTTCTGCGCGTGAACCTGGCACTCATTGTGGGAGCGCTGTGGACCATACCGGTGGGCGTGGCGATCGGGTTCAGTCCGCGCTTTGCCCGGCTGATGCAGCCGCTGGTGCAGCTGGCGGCGTCGATTCCCGCGACGGCATTGTTTCCGGTGATTTTGCTTTTTCTGATTCGCATGCGCGGCGGCGTGGAGATCGCGGCGATGGCGCTGATGCTGCTGGGAACGCAGTGGTACATCTTGTTCAATGTGATTGCGGGGGCGATGGCCATTCCGACGGACCTGAAGGAGGCCGCAAGCATTTTCAAGTTCAGTTCGCTGGATCGCTGGCGATACTTGATTCTGCCGGGGATTTTTCCGTACCTGGTCACGGGTATGGTGACGGCCTCCGGCGGTGCTTGGAACGCCAGCATCGTGGCGGAATATTTTCATTTTCAGGGAAGAATCGTGAAGGCGCCGGGCCTGGGAAGCACGATCAGCAGCGCCAGTGACGCGGGCCGTTTCGATCTGCTGCTGGCTTCGACGCTGATTATGGCGGTGATTGTGGTGCTGATTAACCGGCTGCTCTGGCGAAAGCTCTACCGGCTGGCATCCACGCGCTTCAAACTGGAAACGTGACCTCAGGTTTTTCGAAGTTCCCTGCTCAGATAAATAATCTGGCCGACGTGGTGATATAGGTGGCTGGCGCAGCGCAGAAACAGAGTGACTCGATTTTTGGAGTCGGGTTCCCGTTCCGCGGTGTAGGGCGCGGTCCAGTCGGGTTCGGTTTGGTTTCCAATGGCGGCAATCACCGTGGCAATCGCATCGTCGAAATTGCGCAGTACTTCCGCCTTCGGCAGTTTCCGTGGTTCTGAAAATTCCAGGTCACGGTTGCGGACGTAGCCTGTGCCGGCGATTCGCGCACCAACGTAGTAGCTGAGATTTCCCGTCAGATGCAGGACCAGGTGCCCGACAGAGTTGCCGTTGGCAAACGGGTTGCGCCAGAACTGCTCGTCGGAAAGCGGGTCAACCCACTTGTGAAGTTCGGCCGCGCGGTGACGATATTCACTTGCCAAGGCTGTGGCAACGGATTCGGACAGTACGCTCAAGATTCGTTCCCCCCTGATCAGTGGGCCGCGCCGGGATTATCGTTACGGAAGATCACGCCCTCTTTCATCACGAAGAAAACCTTTTCGACCTGGCGGATATTTTGTGTCGGGTCGCCGGGGACAGCGACGATGTCCGCGAGTTTGCCGGCTTCCAGGGTGCCGATTTTATCGGCTAGGCCCAGAAGTTCCGCGTCTGAGGAGGTGCCCGCTTTCAACGCGTCCACGGGTTTCATGCCCAGGTCCACCATCTGGTGAAACTCCTCGGCGTTGCGTCCGTGGGGATAGACGCCGGCATCGGTTCCCAAACCGATTTTCACTCCTTTTGCCAGCGCTTTCTGGAAGGTGATGTGGATCGCGGCGATTGCGGCGCGGGCTTTGGCTTCGATGGCTGGAGGCATGTAGATGCCGCGATCGAATTTTTCCTGAATGCCCTGGATGGCCATGAGCGTGGGCACCAGGTAGGTACCTCTTTTCACCATCATGTCCAGCGCTTCGTCGTCGAGAAAGCTGCCGTGCTCAATGGAGTCAATCCCGGCGCGGATGGCGCGCTTGGCGGCTTCGGCGCCGTGGGCGTGCGCGGCGGTTTTCCGGCGCAGCGCGTGAGCCTCGTCGACGATGGCGTTAAGCTCTTCCTGTGTCAGTTGCGGCGTGTCTACATCATCGGTAGGAGAGAGCACACCTCCGGAAGCGCAGACCTTGATCATGTCGGCCCCGTATTTGTGATCCAAGCGGACGGCGTAGCGGGCCTGGTCGGGGCCGTTGATGACGCCCTGGGCCGGACCGGATTCGTGGCCGAAAATTCCCTCGCGATATCCGTCCTCGTGATCGCAGTGACCACCGGTGGCGCCGAGGGCATGGACGGTGACGAGCATCCGCGGCCCCGGAACGTCGCCGCTGCGGATGCCGTTGCGCAGGCCGACGTCGAGATAATCGCTGGAGCCGACATCGCGGACGGTGGTAAACCCGGCCATCAGGGTCACGCGGGCATTCACGCTGGCGTCGAGGGCGCGCTCGGCAACGGTTTTTTGCAGGGTGTCGAGCCGTTGCTGTTTGTAATCATCCGAATACTCAAATGTCAGGTGGGTGTGAGCATCGATGAAGCCGGGGAGCAGGGTGGCGTCGCCAAAATCGATGATTTGCGCGTCGGCGGGGAGCTTGGCGGTGGCGCCGACGGCGACGATTTTGCCGCCGCTCACAAGAATCAATCCTGGCGTAACGACGGCGTTACTTTTACCATCAAAGAGCCGAGCTGCCTTCAGGACGTACGTTTTGGAGGCGGGTTTTTGTCCTTGTCCGAATCCAGGCGCCCACAAAATCAAGGTACAGAGAAGACTGCACAGCAGTTTGCAACGCATGTATGACTCCTTTGGCCGTCGTCGCGGGAAAGAAGAGCCGACTTTACCTTGCCCGCAATAAAAGTCAACAGGCGAAGCTCCTCTGCCAGCCGCGTGAATTTTTACTCGAGTGAAAGCATTCCTCAGGTGGAGAAAAGCCGGTGGGTGAGGTTCCAAAAATCCGCATTCAAAACGTGAACGAAGCGCCGGTTCGCGCGAACGGCGAGTACGTTTTGTACTGGATGATCGCCAGCCGGCGGCTGCATTTCAATTTCGCGCTGGACCGCGCGATGGAACATTGCGTTGCGTTGAAAAAGCCGCTGGTGATTCTGGAGGCGCTGCGCATCGGGTATCCGTGGGCCAGCGACCGGATGCACCGATTTGTCCTGGACGGAATGACGGACAACGCGAGGGTGTGCAAAGAGCGCGGCGTTCGTTATTACCCGTATGTTGAGCCGGCCGCGAATGCCGGTAAAGGCTTGCTGTTAGCGCTAGCAAGAAATGCGTGCACGATAGTGACCGACGAGTTTCCGTGTTTTTTCCTTCCGCGGATGGTCGCGAGCGCCGGGAAGCGCATGCCTGTCCGGCTGGAAGCGGTGGATTCCAACGGGTTGCTCCCGATTCACGCGTGCGAGCGTGTGGCGGTTCGGGCTTTCGATTTCCGGCGCTACTTGCAGAAGGAACTTCCAAAGCATCTCGCGGAATTTCCTCGCGCCGATGCACTTCGAAATACCAGGTTGCCTACCGCACCGGGCTTGCCCGGCAAAATCCTCAAACAGTGGCCAGCTGTATCCGATGATCTGCTATCAGGCGACTCTGCTGGATTAAAATCGCTTCGCATCGATCATGATGTGCCTCCGGTGAAAATGCGCGGCGGCCACTTGCATGCGCGAACGCGCATGCGGGATTTTATTGGACGAAAACTTGCGCTGTATGGCGAAAAGCGAAACCAACCGGAGCTGGATGTGGCGAGCGGCCTCTCCCCTTACCTCCATTTTGGGCATATCGGAGTGCACGAAATCTTTGCCGAGCTGGCGAAACGCGAGAAGTGGAAGCCGGGGAAGATTTCTCTGCGCGCCAACGGCAGCCGCGAAGGGTGGTGGAACATGAGCGCAGGTACGGAGAGCTTCCTCGGCGAGCTCATCACGTGGCGGGAGGTGGGCTACAACTTCAGCGTCCATCGAGAGGATTACGGCAAGTACGAATCGCTTGCGGATTGGGTAAGAAAAACGCTGGGCGAACACGCAAAAGATGAGCGCGAATATGTATATTCCCTAGAGGAATTCGAACAGGCGCGGACGCATGATCCCTTGTGGAATGCCGCGCAGACGCAACTGGTGCGCGAGGGAATTATTCACAACTACCTGCGAATGTTGTGGGGCAAGAAAATCCTGCAATGGACGCGCTCGCCGCAGGAGGCCGCAGAATTCATGATTCATCTGAACAACAAGTATGCGCTGGACGGGCGCGATCCGAATTCCTACAGCGGAATTTTCTGGGTCCTGGGCCGTTACGATCGCCCGTGGGCGCCGGTTCGACCCGTGTTTGGATCGATTCGATACATGAGCTCCGAAAACACGGCGCGCAAGGTTTCGGTGAAGAATTACATCAAAAAATACGCGCCAGATGCCTCCGGACTAAAGAAACTGTGATTCCGGGCTAGATATTCAAAGAGAGTGGGCGCGCCAGCCAACCGGAGGATCCTCCGAGGAGCACCGCCTATAAGCCGGGCTTGCGCAAAATCCGCCGAATGACGCAGGATATGGCATCGGCCCAGCAGCAGCGGGACCTCTCTTTCCTTGGTTCGAGGAAAACAAACGAATGTCATCCAGCCCGGACGTGTTCATCGTTGGCGCCGGCTTAGCCGGTTTGTGCTGTGCGCGCGAACTGCAGGCAAAGGGCGTCAGCTTCCAGATCCTGGAGGCGTCGGACGGAATTGGAGGCCGAGTGCGCACGGACGAAGTGGGCGGTTTCCTGCTTGATCGCGGCTTTCAGGTGCTGCTCACCGCGTATCCCGAAGCAAAACGCAGCCTGGACTATTCCCGTTTGGAGCTCAAGTCGTTTCTTCCCGGCGTGCTCTCCTGGTACGCGGGCCGCATGAATAAGCTGGTGGACCCGTGGCGAATGCCCGGAGCGTGGAGGGAAGCGTTCCGTTCCGAATTTTGCACGCTGGCCGACAAGTTGCGGATTGCGCGGTTGCGGAGCCGTTTGCGGCGCAACTCGATCGAAGACATTTTCCGGCGCCCCGAGCGCACCACGAAGGAAGCGTTAGCGGCGGAGGGATTTACCGGCGAGATGATCCACCATTTTTTCCGGCCGTTTCTGGGGGGAATACTGCTCGACGGGGAGCTAAAATCCTCCAGCCGCATGTTTGAATTTGTGTTGAAGATGATGTCTGAAGGCGACACGTCGCTGCCTGGGCGAGGAATGGGGGCGATTCCCGCGCAGTTGGCGGAGAAATTTCCAGGCGATGCGGTGCGTCTGAACACGCGCGTGGAGGCATTGCACGAAAATGAACTAAGCTTGGCGGGCGGAGAGACGCTCCGCGCCCGCGCGATCGTGATCGCCGCGGAGGGCCCGTCAGCGGCGCATCTTGTGGGGGAGGTGGAGCCGGCTTCGCGCAGCGTGACCTGCTTCTACTTTGCAGCCGACGAAGCGCCTGTAGCCGAGCCGATTCTGGTGTTGAACGGGGATGGCGCGGGGCCGATTAACAACTTTGCCGTAGTCTCGCGCATTGCCCCGACCTATGCGCCGGCCGGGAAGCACCTGGTTTCCGTCTCGGTCCTGGGTATTCACCAGTTGACCGACGTGCAGCTGGGCGGCTTCATCATCGCGCAAATGAAAAACATGTTCGGCAAAGTGGCCAGTGGCTGGCAATTTTTGCGTAGCTACCGGATCACGCACGCGCAGCCGCAGCAATACCCCGGCGCACTGGAACCGCCGCAGCGCCCGGTGCGAATCCGGCCGGGGGTTTACACCTGCGGAGATCATCGCGACAATGCCTCCATCAACGGCGCCATGGCCAGCGGGCGGCGAGCGGCCGAGGCGGTTCTTTCCGACATGCAACGATAGAGGAATCGCGGAGGCGCAAAACGATGTGGAAACGAAAGTGCCCATTATGCTTCGTGCGGATCTCCTGGACGGCGACGCTTGCGCATTCCTATGAAATAACTTGTCCGGCCTGCAAGGCGCCGCTGGAGCTCTCGCGATTCACCAGGATGTTTGGAGCGTTCGGCGGGATCGCGGGCGCGTTTGTCGCGATTCACCTGGGGCAGGGAATTTTTCACGGCCAGTTCTGGGTGTTGCCGTTTGTAGCGGCGATTCTGGGGTACGCTGGCACATCGGCGCTGTTTGTGTTGATTGCAGGCGATTTGGTGGTGCGGCCAAAGGCCGCCGGAGCGGGTTTTCCACAAGCAACGAAGTAACAGCCCGTCGGTACTATTGACCCTCTTGTGACCCCCCAGCAGACTCGAATGAATGGCGTCGTTCGCTCAGTTTTTGGGCCGTAAAGTCACTGTGCAATATCGCGTGGGCGATGCGCTGTTGCCCGCGTCCGGCACGTTTGCGGCGGACTCCGGCCGCTCGATCTTCCTAGAACAGCATGTGGAACAGCGCGGCAAGCGAAGCTACTTCCGCTGGGAAATTCCCTATCAATATATTCACCGCATTGAAGAAGTAGGGGAGATCCCAGAGTCGATCGAGGTTCCGAAGGCTCCTCCCGTGAACGAACCGGAGCATTCGCAGGCCTCCGCCGCGGGCGCGGGCCGCGGTTTGGCCACTTCTCCGGCACCTTCCCTGTTGTCCCTCCCCCAGCGTCCAAAGACTGTCTGACATCTCTCCGCGGGACCTCGCGCAACGGAGAATCAGCTACAATTTGCTTGCATACTTCACCCGTCGTTTGGACTCCAATGGAGAGTTCATGTCAGGAGGCATTCTGTGAGTACCGCATCCCCTTCAAGAAAGATCGGCTTCATCGGGCTTGGCCTTATGGGGAAGCCGATGAGCCTGAACCTGCTCAAGGCCGGCCATACCGTCACTGTGTGGAACCGGACGGCGTCGCGCGCGTCGGAACTTGTCGCTGCGGGAGCAAAGCTGGCGAAGACGCCGCGAGAGGCCGCGGCTGCGGCGGACATCCTGTTCACGATCGTCAGCGACCCCCCGGCTCTGGAAGAAATCCTCTGGGGGCACGAAGGAAAAGAGGATGGAGCGTTAGCGGGACTGCGTGCCGGAAGCGTGTACGTCGATTCCAGCACGATTTCTCCGGTGATGGCGAGGAGGATCGCAGCTGCCTGCGGCGAGCGCAACGTGCGATTCCTGGACGCGCCGGTTACGGGGGGCGATTGGGGCGCCCGCGAGGGGAACCTGGTGTTCATGATCGGCGGCGATGCGGAAGCGCTGCGGTCCGTTGAGCCGGTGCTGGGCGTGATGGGGAAGAAATGGTTTCACCTGGGGCCGAACGGCGCGGGGCAGACCGTCAAACTGGCGATGAATGGAATATTGGCGCTGCAGGTGGGAGCCATGGCGGAAGCGCTTGCGATCGTAAAACGGGCGGGCCTGGTGGAAGAACAGTTGATCGAAGTGATGCAATCCAGCATGGCGCGTTCCGGCCTGCTGGACGTAAAGGCGCCGCTGATGGCCAAGGGGGAGTACAAGCCGAGTTTTCCCCTGCGCTTGATGCACAAGGATCTGGGATTGTTGCTGGATTTGGGGAATCAACTGGGTGTGGCGCTGCCGGCGACGGCCGCGGCGCGCGAAGTCTACAGCTACGTTAAAGGCGAAGCGAAAGAAGACCTGGATTACTCGGGCGTGATGAAGTTCTGGAAAAAGTAGCCCACCCTAGCGGTAGCCCTTGGGCGGGAAAAAGCCGATCGCCAGATCGCGCGACGTGCGCAGGCCCGCGGGGGCTTCGAGAATCGACGGGATGGAATTGACGGCCACCGAAGCGGTGGCAATGTCTCCGTGTGAGCCGCCGGGAATGACCAGGCTGATATCTGGGTGGCCCTTGAGTTCGACCGTGTCGGCGGGATCCTTAGCGCCTACGTACATCTGAAGTTCCATGTAGATGAGTTCCTTGCCATCGGAAAGGCCGCGCGCGATTTGATGAACGCCGGCAGCCTGGCCAGCTTCAACGGTGAGAAATTCGGTTTGCACGCGGTCGGTGGCGACCTTGGGATCGATGGTTTCGGTAATTTCATCGACGCGCAGGCCGAGGCTGTCCGCGACCATGGCGACGGATTCGGGGAGGCCGACGTGCTTGATCGTTCCTTCCTTCACGCGCGCGCGAAACTCTTCTACGCTGAGGCCCGCGCCGATTTTCTTTTGCAGAGGCAAACGGCGTTTGGACGCGTTGACGATGCGCAGAGCCTTCGCGTGTTCGACTCGCTGCGAAACGGCCGCCAGCGTGATGACCAGCTTGTCCATGACGAAGCCGGGGTTTACACCGGTTCCCACCAGGGCCACGCCATTTTCCTTGGCGGCTTTGTCCAATTGAGTCGCTAGCTCGGGATGAGTGCGGTAGGGGTAAGAGAGTTCTTCGCAGGTGGAAACGACGCAGGAGCCAACGTCCATGCACGCGAGCAGCTGATCCACCACTTTCGGCAGCGAAGAAGAAGTGGTGTGCATGACTACATCGGCGGACTGTTCCAGCACTCCCCTGGCATCGCCGGATACCTTCACGCCCCAGGGCGCGTCGCTGGCGCCGACCACTTCGCCGAGGTCCTTGCCGATTTTTGCCGGGTCGTTATCGATGGCCCCGATAATTTCGATGGCCTCTTTTTCCCGCATCAGTTTCAGGATTGAGGCGCCAATCGGCCCGATTCCATATTGAATGGCACGAATCTTCTTTTTCACGGCCTTCTCCGATCTCAAGTGCTGAACGCGCACACAGCGCGGAAAATCAGCGCGGGTGAATCTCTAAGCGTACTGGAATTTTTCAGCGCGTTCAATCGTGGGCGGGCGACGCGTTGGATTGTTGCCGCCCCGTGGCTGTGCACGCATAATGGAGCCTGCCCACACGTCTCCGGGGAGGGTAAGACCATGCCAGCACAAAAATTGAGCGACGCCGAAATTCAACAGCACCTGCAAAATGCCAAGGGCTGGAGCCTGGTGAATGGAAAGCTGCACCGCGCGTTCGAGTGCAAGGATTTCGCGGCGGCGTTCGGCAAAATGACCCAGGTGGCGCTGGTGGCGGAAGCGATGAACCACCATCCGGAGTGGTTCAACGTATGGAATAAAGTGGTGATCGACCTGAACACCCACAGCGTGAAGGGCATCAGCAATCTGGATTTCCAGTTGGCGGCCAAGATTAGCGAAATTTTTGGCAGCTAGCTGCCGCTCTTGAATGATTGGCGCCCACCACACTGAAAATCGCAACCGCGGCCGATTGCTGATTGCGCTGCGCTGGCTGGCGGCTGCGGCGGTGATCGGTGTTTTGCTGCGTTTCCTTCCCCTGCAGCTGCTGGTCGAAGCCGTCCGGCGGGTTCCTGCCGCGACGTTTCTGGCAATTCTGTTCGGGTATCTTTGCGCGCACGCGGTGGGCATTGCCAAGTGGCGCATGGTGGTGAACGCCGCGGGCGCCCAACTTGATTTCCGCACTAGCGCGCAGTGTTACACCGGAGGACTGTTTGGGACACTATTTCTGCCGTCGATTATTGGCGGAGACGTAGTCCGTCTCGCGGTCGGATTGCGTCGCAGTCCGAATCCGGCCGCCGTGCTCACCGGAAACATCGCGGATCGTTTCATGGATGTCGCGGCGCAGGGAGGGCTTGTCCTCCTAGGAATTTTGCTTTTGCCCGGGGCGCTGCCTACGTCAATCCAAGGACAAGCGCAGAAAGTGCTGTTGTATCTCGGCGCGGCTTTCCTTGTCCTTCTCATTTGTGGATTGCTTCTCTATCGCCCTCTGCTGAAAGGACGGTCTTTCCGTTTCCGGCGGCGGGTGGCACGGGTTCGCCACGCGCTGCGCAGCGTTTCGGGTGCCCCGCATATTCTGTTGGGCGCATGGGGCATGGGAACGGCGATCCAAACGGCATTTCTGGTGTTAACAGCAAAGCTGGCGGAGACCTGCGGGTTGGTAGTACCCCTGCGCGATTGGTTTTTCGCGTGGCCCCTTGCGAAGTTGGCAGCGGTTTTGCCGCTCACGCAGGGAGGCATTGGAGTGCGAGAAGCGGCGCTGGTCGGGTTGCTGTCCCCCTTTGGAGCAGCACCCCATCTTGTTCTTGCGGCGGGACTCCTATGGGAGGCGGTAGTAATTACCGGCGGGCTCGTTTCCGGGCTGGTCGCATTTGTGCTGGGCCGGGAAAAGTCTGCACACCCAATAGACTGAAGCGCAAGGAAAATTAGATTTTCTTGACTTCACCGTTTGACCAACAAATACTTTTCCCGCGTGAATTCTTGTTCAACGGGCGCAGTTTCTTTCAACGTGCCGCTCACCAAAGTTAGACATTTCCGGAGAGAGCTGTTTTCCGGCGCGGCTTCGTTCGTGCAAGCACGATCCGGGAAATCGTGGATAGCTGATGAGGCGCATTAGCCCGGGCGCCCCAAAGAGATAATTGCTGAGTATCGTCCTTTTTTGATTGACACCCAGCGTCCCTCGATGTTAAAAAAACCGCAAAGACAAGCCCTCTGGTGGTGAGTCTCTTTTGCGATGGCAGTCGCGAACCGCGAGTGAGATGCAGGCCTGCCTGGCAGGGCAGGCGCTGCTGATTCCCCCCTCAGGGTTTGGAATGCAACACCACCCCACCCCGGGAGGCGGAGACTCTCTGTTTTCGCCTCCTTTTTATTTTCCGCAGCTCTTTTCTCTATAATCGATGTCTATGGCTGCCCGGACACCCGCCCTCCATGGCTGACGCTGGCGCCCCGCTGCTGGAGTTGCGGAACGTTTCTGTCGTGCGGGGAGACAACCTGGCTCTCGACGGGGTCTCGCTGCGGATTGAACAGGGCGAGCACCTGTGCATTTTGGGCCCCAACGGTTGCGGAAAATCCACATTGATCAAGACGCTGACGCGCGAATGCTACCCGATAGCCAGCGAGGACTCTTCGATCCGGATCCTGGGGCGCGACCGCTGGAATGTTTTCGAACTGCGCTCGCTGCTGGGAATTGTTTCGCCGGACCTGCTGGCGGCGTGCACCACGGATGCCACGGGGTTGGATGTAGTGCTCTCCGGATTTTTCAGCAGCACGCGCATCTTCCCAAATCATCAGCCGCGGGAGGAGCATCGAGTGCGCGCAGAGGGGGCGCTGGCGCGGCTTGGCATTGCGCATTTGGGCAAGAGGCCACTGGCGGAAATGTCGTCGGGCGAAGCCAAGCGCACGCTGATTGCGCGGGCACTGGTACATGATCCAAAGACTTTGCTGTTTGATGAGCCGAGCAACGCGCTGGACATTGCCGGCCAGCTGGAATTACGGGAGACGATGCGCGAGCTGGCGCGGGCCGGGCTGGGGATTCTCCTGGTGACGCACCATGTATCGGAGATTATTCCAGAGATCGAAAGAGTGGTGCTGCTGCGGGCGGGAAAAATTCTGGCCGATGGAGACAAGGAAAAGGTGCTCTGGGACGAAACTCTATCCCACCTATTCGGCGTTTCGGTACGGTTGTTCCGGGAGGACGGTTACTTTTACTTGCACGCGTAGGCGCCAGGGGCGAAGCGTTATTTTCCTGCGAGGCCGTCCGCTATGTCCGCTGCGATGGGAATACGGACTGTTTCGTGCTGGTATGCCTTAACCATCAGAAAAATCCAGAGCACCACGCTGACGAGCCCGATCAGCCCAAAGATCGCCCAACCGAACAAGTGGCTCATGAAGAGAAGCCCGATTCGGATAACGGTCAGCCCGCCAAACACTGCAATGGACTGCGCTGCATGGAATTTGACCCACGGACGCTTGTCAATCAGCAGGAAGATAAGGCCGGTTACCCAACCCAACGCATAACAGAGCAGCCCGGCGACGTTTTCGGCGAGGCCTTCCGTGCTCGCCGCCAGCTGGGGGGCAGCCGCGGCTGCCGGGGCGGCAACGGCGCCCTGACTCGCTCCGCACTTGGGGCAGAAATTGGCTGTGCCGATATCCTGACCGCACGACTTGCAGAAAGCCACGGGGAGTACCTCCGCATGTAAACGTTGGCGAGAGCGTAACAAAGCTCTCCTGGCTTCGCAAAGGGATTTCTTCCGTTAGTTGAAGCGCGGTTTCGCGCTGCAGCGTCAGGCGCCGGATTTGGGCAGGGGAAAATCTTCCGCCGCGGTGGAAGCGGTGGGAAAGATGCCGATTACTTTATCGACTCTGGTGAGCTTCAGGCTGGATTCGATCATGCCGTTGCAGCCCGCGAGCCGCAGCATGCCTCCCGCGTTCTTGAGCTTGGAGAAGCAGCGCACCACGGTTCCGATGGCCGCGCTGTCAATGTGCGTGATGCCAGTCAGATCAAAGATCGCCCGCGTCTGATTCCCGCGCACAAGGTCTTCCACTTCCTGCTCCACGCGGCGGCAATCCGGGCCGGTGTGAATGCTTCCGCGCAAGGTCAGCACGGCGATGCCGTCTTTCAGTTGCCCTTTGGTGATTTCCAGAATCACGTTATCGACTCCCTCCAAACGGGAAAATCCTGGCTGAACCGTAGAAAGTATGGCGCGCGGTCAAGACGCGGCCGGCGGCTCTTCGCCTTCATATGGAAACTGGCGGATCAGACGCACGCAATCCACGAGCGCATTGAAAATGGTGTTTCCCCAGCCGCACGGCACGAACGAGGCGGTCTTTTGATTCACGGCCTTGTCCGCTTCGGCGAAGAAGCGGAGGCGCTGCCCCGGAGGCGGCGCGGCAAACTCTTTCACCGTGATGCCGAACGGAATATCGCCCCCGGCCTGCCGCTTCATGATGGAAAAATGGTGAAGCTGGGCGAGTTGCTCCGCGGGATTTTCCTGCGCAAATTGCCAATCGCTCATCCGTCGGTTCCTCGGGTGGACTAACACTCCGGCGCGGGACGCAGTCAGAGTGTGGCGATGTTAGGCCACCGAAGAGAGTAAGTCAACGCACGAAGAAGCCCGGCAGCAATCAACGGCGGCGCGAAGATCGGGATCGAGTTGGCGATTTCTTTGCGCGCAGGGAAGGCTTGAGGCTTAAGGAGAGTTCCCGCTCGATGGCGTCGGCGGCCTCCGGCGAAAGGCCGATAAATTCGACGCCGATGCCCATGCCGGGATGGCAGTAGCGGACCTCGCACCGTGTGCGGACGTCAACTCCGGTAGCAGCAAGACGGAATCTTAGATTGAGGACCGTGCCCTCGGGAAAGCTGCCCGCGGCGGTGATGAACATTCCGGTAATGCTAAGATCCGGAGCCTTGATGCGGATCAGTTCGTCGTCGCCTTCGCGAGATACCGTAATTTCACGGACGCAGTGGGCGCGCGCGCCGCGACGGACTCCCTGGAACGTATCGATCAGAATATCTTTTGGGCTCATTCGAGCACCGCCTCTTTGGCGTGGTCAGGCTGGGGCGACGAATTCAAACCCCAAACGTCATGCTTCGTCCCGCAGTAGGGGCAGAACAAGAAACTGGCAGCTAGGTCGCGGCCACAGCTTAAGCAAGTCGAGGCGGTGCTCTGCGTCAGGGTTACGACACGTTGGACTTCCTCAAGCGTCGTCTGGCCGTTTCGAACCAGATCCAGGGCATATTCCTGCATGAACTTGATGCCGTTGTGGCGCGCGAGAGTGCGCATTTCATCGTTGCGGTTCCCGGACCGCGCTGCCTGGCGAATGGCGTCGTTGAAACGAAGCAGTTCATAAATGCCGATGCGCCCGCGATAACCCGTGGAATCGCACGCCTCACATCCGTTGGGGACCACTTGGGTTTCCGGAGGCTCCGTCATGCCCGCCGCCATCACGGCGTTTATATACTCCGGAGTGGGAGGCGAGGAATAGTGGCAGGCGCACAAACGTCGCACAAGGCGTTGGGCGAGGATCGCCGTGATGGCGGCCCCGACTTGAAATCCGGGAATGCCAATGTCGAGCAGGCGGGTGACCGCGGAGATGCTGTCGTTCGTGTGTAGTGTGGAAAGCACCAGGTGCCCGGTTTGCGCGGCCTTGATCGCAATTTCCGCGGTTTCCTGGTCGCGGATTTCACCGATCATCACCACATCCGGATCCTGGCGCAAAACGGAACGCAAGGTTGAGGCGAACGTGAGCCCAGCTTTGACGTTGACCTGCACCTGGTTGACTCCGGGCAGGGTGTACTCGATGGGGTCTTCCACCGTCACGATGTTGATGGCCGGCTGGCGAATCAACTGGAGCGCGGAGTACAGCGTGGTGCTCTTGCCAGAGCCTGTTGGACCTGTGACCAGGAGCATGCCCTGCGGCAGGTGAAGGATCTCTTCTATCGCTTCGGCCATTTCAGCCGGGATACCGAGTCCCTTGAAATCCTGGGAGGGCGCGTTGGCTTCCAGGAGCCGAAGCACCACTTTTTCGCCGTATTGCGTCGGTAGGGTAGAAACGCGAAGGTCGATGCGGCGGGCATTGATTTTCACAACGAATCGGCCGTCCTGTGGATTGCGCCGCTCGGCAATGTCCATATCGGAGAGGATCTTGATGCGCGAGACGACCTGATGCTGCAGCGCACGCGGGATGCGCTGGAATTCGCGCAGGATGCCGTCGATTCGGAACCGCACAGAAGTTTCACCGGCCTGCGGTTCGATGTGAACGTCACTGGCTCTCTTTGATGCGCCTGCCCGGATGACTTGCGCTACCAACTGGACGGCAGGAGTGCTCCGCGACTTCTGCTGGAGTTCCTGCTGCATTTCGCGCATCGCTTCGACGTTGCGCTGCTGAGAGCTGGAGGAGATGAACTCCATCCCCGTCATGTCGTCGGCGACTTGCACAGTCTCCGCTATCGCGCTTGAGGATGGGTATAAACGCTCGATCGCGGCTACGATTTCCTCTTGGAATGCGAAACGCGGACTGATTTTCAGTCCAGTCTTGAATTGCAGCTCATCCAGGATCTGGACATTTTGCGGCTTGGCCATGGCAACGACGAGAGACTTCCCATCGAGCCCTACAGGGACGGCAAGATCTCGCCGGGCCACGGACACGGGGATTAGCTTGAGGGCTTCGGCGGGCGGATCAATCGTGGAACAATCCTGATACGGGACGCCGGCAACTTCTGTAATTGCGGCGTGGAGATCTTGTCTTGTGACGAGTTTGCGTTCGAGCAGTAGTTCGCCAAGGTGAATGCCCCGGCCCTGCTGATCGAGCAGGGCCTTTTTCAGATCGGCGGCGGAAATTTGGCCGCGCTCATAGAGGACTTCCCCTAATCGCTTCTTCTTCATTTTTCTGCGTTTCCTTCCTGCGGGCACACAAACCTCTGCAGGACAGGCGGTAAATGGAAGGGGGGTACCTGTAATTTAATAATAGGCACGAACTGCGCCGAATGCGGGCATTTTTCATCGGTGAGTGTTTTCTTAGGCACCGTCACGGACGCATGAGGTGACTCATCCAGCGAGCGGATGCGCACCCGATCGTCTTCCTCCAGTTCAGAAGCGGCCCGTAATAGCTTGGGCCAACAGAAGCGCGCCGATGCCCGCCAAACCGAGGTACAGATACTTGAAAAATGCCTCGCCGTGGAGCCGGTGGTTGATCGCCCTGCCGAGATACACGCCCAGGAAAGTTACCGGGAGAGAGAGCAGGTAGTAGCGAGTTATGGCGGAGATCCACAGACCGGCCAAACCGTACCCGATCATGCCGATTATGCTGGCGGGCAGAAAATACCCTTGCAGGGTCGCGCGGAAATGTTGTGCGGACCATCTACGCATGGCACCGTACACAGCGAGGGGCGGGCCATTCATTCCGTAGGCTCCGCCGAGGACGCCGGCGCAGAATCCGCACGCCAACAGCCAACCGCGGCTGTCCTGCTTTAATTCCAGCGGCGCGCGGCCTATTAAGGAATAGACTGCGAACGCGATGATGATGATTCCCAGCGCCGCCTTCAACCCCCGCTGATGGCTGTTCGTTAGCAGCAACAGGCCCAATGGGATGCCAAACAGGCTGGAGACGACGAGCCATCCAGCGCTGCTCAGGTGGATTTTTTCCCAATCCTGAATCACAACGATGCCGGCGATGGTGATGGACACAAGCACGGCAAGCGGGGCAGCCACGGGCAGCGGCAACCAGAAGGCTAGCAGAGGAACCGCGACCAGCGCTTCACCGAAGCCGAAGGCCGAACGGATCACCGTGGCGACGAAGATGACGCATAAAACGTAAATCAGCGTGATGTCGATGGCTGGCTCCGGGGCGGATGAGATGACGATGGCACAAACTAAGAATACCTGTTAAAGATGGAATTCAGAGGGGCGGGAAAATGGCCGCAAGATTCACCGGAATTGGCTTGTACGTGTTCGCCGGACTGCTTTCCGCAATTCCCGCAGCGGCGCAGGGCACCCTCTGGCGGATTGACGCCGCGCAATCCACGGCGCGGCTCTATGTCGCTGCGTCCAATCGGCGGGACGCAAGAATCAACGTCGGGGTCGCTCGGCTGACCGGAAATATCCTCCAGGGTGAAGATAGTGTTTTGCCGGCTACAGTTGTGTTCCAGATTTATCCTGCGGATAGTAATTCCAAACTTCGCAAGCCGGATGGAGCTCTGCCCTCTTCGCAAACTCGGATCCAGGCGAACTCCGCCACGATTGCCTTCCGGTCGAGAACTGTCCAATTGGTGGATCAGAAGAGTGTGCTCGTGCGGGGCGATCTGACGGCCACTTATGTTTCGCAGAATGCGGACTACGATCCGTCCAAGGGATATTCCGGGCCGATTTTTGGCCCTCCGGTCATTCATTCGGTCAAACGGGAGGTTGGGTTTGTATTCCGGGTGGCGCCTCTCGCTGGGAAACGCGAAGCCAAGCGAGGGATTGTTGAGTGGTCGGCGTCCAGCGTGATCGCCGGCGACCTGTTCCCGGAACTTTGGAACGCCGTGGTGACTACCGATTGGCCTGCCTTCATGGTAAACGAGCAGTGCAACCCGCCCGTCGATGCAGGCGAGGATTTCTCCGTGCCGGCCTGCACGGGAAAGCTGATCGAACCCATGCCGCCAACGGACACGCATTGCGACATGCCCCCGTCGGTGGGCGAGGATTTTTCCGGCGCAACTTGTGATGGCGCCCCCTTGCCGGTCGTTCCCAAGAAAGAAAAACGGGACCGCGAGAAAGGTGGCCAATCGAAGAAGGGTTCAGATGGGAATATGGCGAACGTAGTGGAGATCGAGCTGGTTCTCCGCCTGGCGAGAGTAAACCCCACGCGGCAAAGCCGGCCGCCGAGCACAAACGATCCGACTGCCCGAAATGTTGGCGACAAACAACCCCATTCGGGTCCCGCCTGAGAAGCAAAGTACGCGCCTTTGCATCTGTTCTTGCTAACGCAATCAGGAGTTGGAGGTAGTGGCGAAGGCCAGCGTGAGCAAAGTTTTTTGCTCCAGTTCGTGCGCTTTTGCGGAGCCGGTGGCCGGACTGGCGCTGGCGGAGCGCTTCACGGAACGAACGCGAAGGTTCTTGGCTTGCGCGATGCGTTCGAGGCGCGGAAGAACGTAGAAGAGGGCGCCCATATTCGCGGGCTCTTCCTGAACCCACACGATTTCGCGAGCGTTGGGATGCGCGTCGATCGCGGCGGCGATTTCCGCCTTCGGCAGCGGGTAGAGCTGGTCGAGGAAGAAGATGGCAGTGTTCTTATCCTTGCGGCGGCGACGTTCGGCGCGCAGCTCGTGGCCAACCTTGCCGCTGGCGATCAGGATGCTGTGCGCGTCGGTCACTTCGGTGTCAGGCACAAGAGTCAGGAAGCGCGGACGTGAAAAATCGGCTAGCGGTGAACTGGCGTCCGGATGGCGCAGCATGCTTTTGGGCGTGAAAACGATCAAAGGCTTGCGCCACGGGCGGCGTGCCTGGCGGCGCAGCAGGTGAAAATATTGCGCCGCGGTGGAAGGCTGGCAGATGTTCATGTTGCCTTCCGCAGCCAGTTGCATGAATCGCTCAATGCGCGCGCTCGAATGCTCGGGACCCTGGCCTTCGTAGCCGTGCGGCAGCAAAAGCACCAATCCGGTTGGCAGACCCCATTTGTCTTCGCTGGCGCTGAGGAATTGATCGATGATCACCTGTGCGCCGTTCGCGAAATCGCCGAACTGCGCCTCCCAGAGAATCAGCGCTTCGGGGTAGTCGCGCGAGAAGCCATATTCGAACCCGAGGCAGCCGGCTTCGGAAAGCGATGAGTTGTGAATCTCGCAGAACGCCTGGTCCGGCGCGAGGTGAGCGAGCGGCAGATAATCCTGCTCGGTTTGCGTATCCACCAGCATCGCGTGGCGCTGGCTGAACGTGCCGCGCTGCGAATCCTGCCCCGTGAGGCGAACGGGATTGCCTTCCAAAACCAGCGAGCCGTATGCGAGCAGTTCGGCGAAACCGTAATCCACGCCGCGCTTGCCATTGCCCATTTCGGCGCGCTGCTCCAGGAGTTTCACGATTTTCGCGTGCACGTGAAAACCGGCGGGGGCTCGCACCAAGCCTTCCGTTATTTTGGCCAGCGTTTCCACTGGTAGGCCGGTGTCTACTTCATATTGCGGGTCGTACTTTCCGAAGTGATACGGCGTCCAGTAATCCGGCAGCTTGCGCAGGTGGGGAATTTTCGTCACTTTCCGCGCCTGGTGCTGCTCTTCTTCGTATTCCTTCTTGATGGAGTCCGCAATCGACTCCGCAGCGATGCCGGTTTGCTCGGCGTAAATTTTCCAGAGCGGCGGGTGGTTCTTGATGCGTTCGTAGAGGCGCGGCTGGGTAATCGTGGGATCGTCGACTTCGCTGTGGCCGTGGCGGCGATAACCGATCAGGTCGACGACCACGTCGGAGTTGAATTCGGCGCGATATTCCGCGGCGAGGCGCCCGATGCGGACCACGGCGTCCGGATCTTCGGCGTTGACATGGAAGATGGGAACGCTCTGGCGGCGCGCGATGCTGGAGGCGAAGCGCGAAGAATGCTCCTGCGTGGGCCGCGTGGTGAAGCCGATCAGGTTGTTGACGACGATGTGGATGCTGCCGCCGACGGTATAGGCGGCGAGGTCGGCCAGATTCAACGTTTCCGCCCAAATGCCCTGGCCCGCAAACGCTGCGTCGCCGTGCATGACGATCGTCCAGACCTTGTTGAGCATGGGCTTGGAGCGGTCGAGTTGCGCTCCGTTGGCGCCGTGGCGCGTCAACTTGGCGCGCGCGCGGCCCATGGCCACGGGATCCACGGCTTCGAGGTGGCTGGGATTCGAAACCAGGTGAATGTTGATTTTCTTGCCGGCCGAGGTGGTGTACACGCCGGTGGCGCCGACGTGATATTTCACGTCGCCCGCGCCCAGCACGCTGCGCGGGTCGACGTCTTCGAATCCGGCTACCACGTCATGCGGTGTCTTGCACGCGATGTGCGTCATCACGTTTAGTCGCCCGCGATGGCTCATAGCCATGATGGAATCGCTGCCACCGAATTCGCCTGCCGAATCGAGGATGGAATCCAGAAGGGGAATCAGCGAGGTATTTCCTTCGAGAGAGAATCGCTTGCTGCCCAGGTAGCGGCTCTGCAGTACCTGCTCGAATAGGTCGGCGCGGATCAGACGCTCCAGAATTATTTGCTGGTTGACCTCGAACTCCGGGCCTTCCATGCGCTCCGCGATCCAGCGGCGCCGCTCGGGTTCCGGCAGGTGCTCGAACTCCACACCGATCGTGCCGCAGTAAAAACCCCGTGCCTCCTCGGCAAATTCGCCGGAGAAGCCCTGCAGATCGGGGAATTTCATCGGCGCGAAGAAGCCCAGGGGATCGAGCGTGGATTCGTAAAAGCCCCAGCGGCGGAACAGCGCAAAGATGCGTTCGCGCTCGGCGTGAGCGTTGCCGTTGCTGGATGCGGGTTTCCGGGAAGTCTTCGCGGATTTATCAGGGACGAGTGTTGTACGGTTGGCCATGGGTCAGTTCTACAGACCTTCTATTTTGCCATATTGAGGTGCAGACCCAAAAACAAGGAAACGGATGGATGGCCAATCGGTTGATGGATGGATTGTCGCGCTATTCCTAGGGGGAATGGGCTAAACTTGCAGGAAAGGAAGGAAATACAAAGGTATGGCAACCAGCGTAATCGTCCGCAACCCCGGGATAATGGGTGGAGAGCCCATTTTTCGAGGGACCCGGGTACCCTTTAAATCCCTCACCGATTACATCGAACACGGCCGAACGCTGAATGAATTTCTGGACGATTTTCCCAGCGTGACGCGCCCCGAAGCAATTGCAGCCTTGGAAGAGGCGCGCATGAGCCTTGCTGAAGCCCTTCGATGAAAATTCTCCTGGACGAGTGCGTGCCCAGAAAGATCAAATTTCTGTTCGCGGCGGAGGGGATATTTTGTGAAAAGGTAAGGGACGCAGGCTGGAGTGGCAAGGAAAACGGAGAGTTGTTGTCGTTAGCAGAACAGCAGTATCAAATTCTCGTCACGATTGACAAAAACATAAAGCACCAGCAGAACTTGGCAGGCCGCGACATCTCCATCCTGATAATTCGGACGGTTTCGAACGATTACGAAGACATCCGGCACTTTATTCCGGCCGCGGTCGAGGCTCTTAAATCGATCCGTCCAGGCCAGTTTATTGAAATTGGAGGCCCAGTTTAGCTTGTTTCCTTAGCCACTGTCTTTTGGCCTTTGGTCATTGTTGCCTGATCAAGGCATGCTTTACAGGGTTACCGTTTAAATGAGAGAGCGTTCGCCGGGTGGCACCTAAGCACCTTTCGCTGCATCAGAATAGAAGCTTTGTGGGAACGCGGATAGAATCTAGGGGTTACCAGTAGTACGGTTCTCGGGTAAAATAAGAGGTTCGGGGGCTGGGTTTCCCGCATCGAACGTTAAGTCTAACTTTTCATCAGGGGACGGAATGCCTGTACCAATTTCCCAAGCGTGGACGGTAGCGAGTTACGTCCTCAAACAAAAGATTCAGGG
>Ga0210403_10001331_pt1 | contig 23573 bp, 18 predicted proteins | sample IncBWC19MmetaG_FD_150863 | JGI IMG/M metagenome (GOLD analysis project Ga0210403, IMG submission 150863) | Forest soil microbial communities from Barre Woods Harvard Forest LTER site, Petersham, Massachusetts, United States - Inc-BW-C-19-M | ecosystem: Environmental > Terrestrial > Soil >... | reverse complement strand
CATGCTCGTTGTAAGTTCGCGAAGCTGATCCTCGGCTCCGCGCCACGCGGCCGTCTCGAGGCCCACTCGGCAAATGTAAAATGTCGCAGCGTAACGATACTGCCCGAGACGAGCAAGCGATGACACTTTGTCCTTCCTGGGCCGAAGGCAAAGATTTTCCGCAGCGATTTTCCGGCCAAGCGCGCTCACGCGTGTTCTCACTGCAAACTCTTCGTAATCAAAAAGTTCACCGCGCGCTTCCCGGCCCGGCGCAACGATCTCCCACCAGAACATTCCAGCGCCGGCCGCCAACTCGATCGAGGTGCGTTGGAGGTAACGCGCCCCGGCAAAAGGAATGGTGGCGTCCGGCACGTATTCGAGCAATCCGTCCTCGCCGACGGAGATTTCGTTGCACTGCGTCGTAGCGGAAAATCCTTGGCGATTGCGGTAAATCCGCGTCGCTCCCGTAGTCGTCAACTGCACCTTCGCGCCGCTTGCGATGAGAACTTGCATTGCGAGGCGGTCACCGCCCAACAGCCCTCCCGAAACATTGTGAAGATGAGTGAGTGCCGTGCCGTCCTCCAACGTGAAGGCGCGCACAACCTTTAGAGGCGCCTCTTGAATACTGTCCGCCAGGAGAGTGTTGCCGCTCACGGAATCACGCGAAAAATTCAGCCGCAGCAGCGCCCGTGCGCGGCTGTGCTCAGAAATATTGGGCGCAGTTTCCCGGAACGCTTCTCTTGCCGTTGCAGCCATCGGAATTCCACTCTTTCGCCAGCTAGCTGACGAACAATCGCGTCGCTAGCGCGGGATGTTCCATCGCGCCCCAATCGAACAGCGGCATGGTGCAGCTTACTGTTTCGAGCGTCAAACTTGCACTGCCCGCAGCAGCAGCGACAATCGCCGGCTTCAGGTTCCACAAGATGCGAGTCGCCTCGGTCTGGCCCAGAGGCATCATTCGCTGACACGCCGAGAGGATGCACGCGCTCATCTGGTGCAGATACGCGAGAACCGCTCGTGTTTCCTCAAATCCAAGCGCCCCGCTCACCAGTCCAAACGCCGCCGACTGATGAATCAGGCTCTCCGATTCGAGCGATGCCTTTCGCGCTTTTCTCAGCACATGGGAGTTCTCAACTCCCAGAACCGCATGAAGGAAATTCCTGCCGAGTGTAGCGCTTGCCGTCCGGCTCTCTCTTGCGGGCTTTAGCGCGCTCAAGCAATCGTTGATCTCGACCCATCGTGCGGCGTCGAATTCCTTGCCCTCAACCCGCGCCAGGCGAAATGCCTCGCGGCAAGCCACCGCTTCCAACGTTCCTGCCTCCTGCAGATAACCATGCAGGAAATCCGGCAAATCGCCGACGTGCAACAGCTCCGCCGACACCAGCGTCTCCAGCCCGAAGGAATGCGCAAGCGAGCCAATCGGCAGCGCGCTGTCGGCTAGATGTAGCAGCTGCAAATGTGCCAACGCCTCCGAAGGCGTCAATGCAACCCGGTCGCTCTCTGGCTTCATAGCGTGCTCCCACCCACTCTTCACTGATGATGCCCGTGCGCTTGCCCGTGTTCGTGCGAATGGCCATGCTCATGGCTATGCGCTTTCCCTGGGTACGGCGTATGCGCGTCAATCAATTCGCGCCGCGCCGCCGCCGGTTGGTGCAGTTTGCCCTCCAACCACTCGATCACGTTGTCCAGCCCCACGTCTTCCCGAAGATTCGTAAACAGAAACGGCCGCTCGCCGCGCATCTTCCGCGAATCGCGCTCCATCACTTCCAGCGACGCCCCCACATACGGCGCCAGATCGATCTTGTTGATCACCAGCAGATCCGAGCGCATGATCCCCGGCCCGCCCTTGCGCGGAATTTTATCTCCCTCGGCCACGTCAATCACGTAAATCCACACGTCCACCAGCTCCGGGCTGAACGCCGCCGCCAGGTTGTCTCCGCCGCTCTCCACAAAAATCAACTCCAGTCCGGGCAGACTGTCCTCCAGCTCGGCGATCGCCTGCAGATTCATCGACGCATCTTCGCGAATCGCCGCGTGCGGGCATGCCCCGGTTTCCACGCCCTTCACGCGTTCCGCCGGCAGCGTGCCCTGGCGCAACAGGAATTCCGCGTCCTCTTTCGTATAAATATCGTTGGTCACCACGGCAAGATTGATCTTTGGAAAAAGTTTCTTGCTCAGCCGGTCGACCAGCGCCGTTTTTCCGGAACCCACCGGCCCCGCAATCCCTACTCGAAAAGCTCTCACCCGCATCTCATTCGCTATATTCATTGCTCTCGATTCCCCCGTCCATCCGCCGGATTGCCCATCTCTGCTGCGCATCAATGGACACCTCAAACGATGCCCACAAGTATCCGCGCGAACCGCCACCCGTCAAGCCTTTTCCCATCAAATATTCAACCACCACCAATCGAAAAAGCTTGAGGACAAACATTCGCCATTGGCGTACGGGAGTGGCTGCTTGGAGGAAGGTCGAGTGGGGACGGAAAGGAAAAATGGAGCGAGTTAGTTCAGCCCTCACTCCATTTCAAAACGTCAAACGTGTAAATCTTTTTCTCCCAGGTACTACTTCGCCACAACCGCTCCGGATTTCTCCCCTGCTCAAACCCGGGAACTGTGTTACACTGGGTTTGCGCTTAATGCATCGGTTGTGTTGTGCGGTCCCTCTGGTTTAGACCTTCTGAGACTACCCGCCCTACGTTTCCTCCGTTCGTTCTTAGCGTAATTTAAAATAAGACTGGCAATGCAGATTGCCGCGCTCACCCGACTATTCGTGTGTGTCGCCGCCCTCTCGCCAGCAAGAAAGCAAAATGCAAAGTTTTTCAGAACTCAATCTATCTCCTTCTTTGAAGGAGCGACTCATCGCGGCGAAGTTTTCCACGCCCACTCCCGTGCAGGCGGCGGCAATTCCGCAGGCACTGGACGGCAAGGATGTCATCGCCACGGCGCAGACAGGAACCGGCAAAACGCTTGCGTTCCTTCTCCCCATCATGGAGAGGCTGGCGCAGTTGAATACCCCCGGAATTTCGGCTCTTGTGCTTGTGCCGACCCGGGAACTCGCCATGCAAGTCGTCGCGCAATATAACGCCTTGCGCTCAAAGCAGTCGCAGCCCGCGGGACTCGTCGTTGGTGGACTTCCCGAAGGCCGCCAGCTCGACGCCATCCGCAAGGGTGCGCGCCTCGTCGTTGCCACTCCAGGCCGGCTCGAAGATTATCTCGACCGCCGTCTGGTCTCTTTAAGCGGCGTCAAGACGCTTGTCCTCGACGAAGCCGATCGCATGCTCGACATGGGTTTCCTCCCGGCCATTCGCCGCATCGTCGGCGTGTTGCCGCGCGAGCGCCAGACTCTCTGCTTCTCCGCCACGATGGAAGGCAGCATGGCGCAGCTCGTGCGCGATTACACAAAAAATCCCGTCCGTCTCACTTTCGGCTCCACTTCAAAGCCTTCCGAAAGTGTTCGTCTCCAGGCCTTCGAAGTTTCCGAAAACGGCAAGCCCGATATGCTTTACAGCCTGCTCGATAACGAAAGCGGCCGCTGCCTTATTTTCTCGCGCACCAAGCGCGGCACCGAACGCATCGCCAAGAGCCTCAACCGCCAGGGCATCAACGCCGCCATGATTCACGGCGACCGCTCGCAATCGCAGCGGACCGCGGCGCTTACCGGCTTCCAGCGCGGACAGTATCGCGTCCTGGTAGCAACCGACGTCGCCGCTCGCGGCATCCACGTTCAGGACATCGCGCACGTCATCAACTACGATCTTCCGGACGTTGCGGAAAACTTCATCCATCGCGTCGGCCGCACCGGCCGCGCCGGAGAACGCGGCGTCGCCTCCACACTCTTCCTGCGGGAACAGCGAACCGATCTCTTTCAACTCGAGCGCCAACTCGGCATCAAGATTGAAAGAATTTCCGCCAACGGCCAAGCCGCTCCCAAAAAGGATCGCACCCAATCCGATTCGGATCGCGTTTCCACACCCTCAGACCGAGTTTCCGTCAATCACGGCCGGAGCTCTTTTCCTTCGGATCGCACTTCCTCCGTGCCAGGACCAAAAATGACCCGCCTGCCCGGCGAAATCCTGCAAGCCCAGATGGAAAGCTAGTCTCGGTTTCCTATTTCTGTTCTTGAGAGAACCCTGGGTGCTGCGATTGCACCTGGGGTTCCTACTTTGGAGTGCGGTGGCTCTGCCACCGCTCTTACGCACTCAACCCCGGCACACAAACGTTCCACGTGCAACCAAACCCGCGCGGGTGCCCCAGGTGCCGGTTTTGCACCTAGGTCCTTCGTCTCACGGATCACGCATACTCCGTACTACCTCCCCATCTCCACTGGCCGGTCATACCCCGTCATCTCCAGATACCCAACGCCCCGAACGCTCGCGCCACTGCGCGTCCCATCAATTGCAATCGCGCCTTCCCAGTAACTCGGAGCAATCTTGCTCCCATCTGCCAATTCCTGAGATTTGAGTCGCGTCATCGCCGCCAGCTTCAGTCCCAGCTTCGGTATCTCCATGTTCCAAGCCACAGGGTACTTCGCCCCAGTGATGCCGCTTGTCCAGGTCTCTCCGGCCGGGATCAGCCGGAAATCCACCGCCGTCAGATACACGGATTTCCCCTGCGCATCCACATAGGTTCCCGAGGAAAATGGATCCTTGGATCCATCCTTTCGCCGAAACTGGTACAACATCAGCTCGGTATTGTCTTCCAGCTGCACGCTCAACCAGTCCCACCCCACCTGCTCCGTGTCCATCGAGTGCGTGAAAAATTCATGGTCCATCCAGGACGTCCCGCGCACGTCAATCGATTTTCCCGTCACCTCAATGGTTCCCTTAGTCAGTAAGCGCGTAAACGAAATGTAGTGGGAAGCGTGTCCTGCGCCCGCCGCCTTCTGGCTGATCCCATTTTCTCCGTGAATCACCGGTGTCTTTTCACTGTGCAGCGAAAATAACAGCGAGAATTTCTCGTCCACTACATTTAAAGTCTCTTCTTCTCCGTTCCACCGAATTTCCCAATTGCCGTTCCAGATGCGCTTCTGCTGCGCATCGATCCCCGCCAGCCCGGGTCCCGCGCGATTTGTCCGCTCCGCGTGATAAAACTTCCCGCCATCCAGGTCGCTCAGCGCCAGATGAGCCAGGTGCAAATCCTGAATATCCCAGGGCTCTGTCTTGCCGGGATCCCTGTCTATCCCCTGGCGAAAAAATGTCAGCTCAAATCCGTAGTGATGCCCGTCCGCAGCAATCAAATTTCCAGTCGTATACCACCACTCCGTCTGAAACTCCTCGTGATTGAAATGATCGCGCGGGAATTCATACCGGTAATCCGGCAACGCGGTCTTGTACTGCGCCATCGCGCCCGGCAGCCAAGTAAACAGAAGCACGAAGAGCAGCCGCCTACTCCTCATGAATCACCTCAAGCGGATTCAGCCGCACCGCTACCCGCGCCGGATACAGGCCCGACAGCACCGTCGCCGCGTACACCACCGTCAACGCTCCCAGCAGCACCGCCACCGGCCAGTGAAACCGGATCGTCCATCCAAACGACTGCTTGTTAATCACAAACACCAGAATCAGCGAAAGAAAATACCCCAGCACAAACCCCGCCAGATTCGCCAATAATCCGATCAGCCCCGCTTCCACAAGAATCATCTTCCGAATCTGCCCCGACGAAGCTCCGAGAAACCGCAGCAAGCCCAATTCCCGCCGCCGGTCGATCACCAGCGCAATCAGCGCGCCCGCAATTCCCATCACCGCCACGATCACCGCAATCGCCTCCAGCGCGTAGGTAATAGCGAAGGTCCGGTCAAAGATCCTCACCGCCTCGGTCCGCAAATCGCGGTTAGAAAAAATCAGGATACGGCGTCCCGCAGCAACTTCCTGTATTTCCTTGCGCACCTCCGCGGCCTGCGCGTCGGGCGCCACAAACACCGCGAGATTCGTCGGCGTCTCATCCGGCAGATATTTCAGAAGCACATCCCTGTCCATCAAGATATAGCCGCGCTCGCTCGCGTAATCGTAATAAACATCCACGATCTGAAAATTCGCCCGCGCTTCTCCGAGGGACAGCGTGATCGTGTCGCCCGACTTCGCCTTGTGTTTGTAGGTGAACGGTTCGCTCACGATGATGTTGTTCTTGCCGCGCAACTGATCGAGCACCTCACTCGTCGGCCGCCCCGAGAAAAAATCCGCCTTCCGGTAAGCGCGCAGCACCCGCAAATCCACCGAAGCCAGCGTCGCCGGCATTCCGTCGTAGCTGATTTCGTACGCTCGCAAACGATCCACCGCCGCAACGCCCGGCAGCCTGGCGATCTTCTCCACCAGTTCCACGGAAATCGTCGGATGCCGGTCCGCCGCCGCGTCGCCCCCCGGGCGCAAATACAAATCCGCCGGCAACTGGTTGTTCATCCAGCTCACCACCGTCTGCCGGAAGCTTCCCACCATGATTCCAACCGACACCATCATCGCCACCGCCGTCGCGAGTGCCCCCACCAGCACGGAAGTGCGCCGCAGCGAAGCCGCCAGGCTGCGCGAAGCCAGCATCGCTTCCACGCCAAAAAGTTTCCCCAGCACACCCGCCGCGATCCGCGAAATGAAATTTACCAAGGCAGGCATTGCGTACGCCGCCGCCGCAATCAACAAAATCGTCGCGAGGTATCCGAAAAATGGTTTCCCCGCAAACGCAGGCATCCGCGCGGCCAGCGCTGCAAGCATTGCCAGCACCGCGGCGATTGCAAGGTCGCGCCTTTTGTGCGCGCGCGCAATATATTCCCGCCGCCCCTGCGCCATCGCATCCACAGGCGAAACCTGCATCGCTTCGCGCGCGGGCGAAAGCGCGGAAACGACCGCCACGCCCACTCCAATCAGCAACGCCAGCGCCACCGCATACGGCGTCAATGCAATTGCTCCAGGCCGGCTGCTCACATACAACGATTCCACTGTCGCTGCCATCAACTTCACCGCTCCGCCGGCCATGATTCGCCCCACCGGCAAGCCCACCAGCGCGCCAGCCAGGCCGAGGCAGGCCGCCTCTCCCAGAAACGCGGACAGCACATCTCTGCGGTCCGCCCCGAGTGCCCGCACGATGCCAATCTCGTTGCGCCGCCGCACCACCGAAACGGAGATCGTGTTGTAGATCAGAAACGCACCCACAACCAGCGCAATGTAGCTCAGCAACCGCAGATTCCACCGAAATGCCGCAAGCATTTTCCGGTTTTCGTCCGTCCCCTTGCCCTGTGGCCGTACTTCCAACCCTGGCGGCAACACGCTACTCAATTTCTTCTGCCATTCCTCCAGATTGCTGTTCGCCGGCAACTTGATCAGGATCCGATCCACCCGGCCAAACCGGTTTAACGCGCGCTGCACCCCGGCAATGTCCATCAATATTGCGCTTTCGCTTCCGGGTGCACCCGGAAGCACCCCGCGTACCACGCAATTCAAAACGCGGTCATTGACCAGTAGCGAAATGTGCTCGCCTGTCTTTTTTCCGAGGCTCGCGCTCACCCACACGCTTTCCGGGCTTTCCAGATCGCGCACGGATTCTTCCATCGTCTCTTTGTCGTCGGAATTCACCTGGCCTGTGTCGGACTGCGAAGCGTAACGGCTGCCTTCCGCAATGAGATCCAGCCCGATCAGCGGCAGAGTCTCCCGTGTGCGCGTGTCCACCGCAAAATCTTCCATCCGCGGCGAAAGCCGCAGTGGATAAGGTTGCGTGGTCAGCGTAGCTAACACCGCTTCCGGCACTCCGCCCGACGCCACCACTTCCAGGTCGTTGTCCCCGGCCAGGCTCTCCATCGAAGAGTGAAACGATCCCGCGGCCGCGTTTCCCGCCAGCTCAATCGCCAGCACCACGGCCACGCCCAGCCCGACCGCCAGCACCATCAGCCCAAGCCGCACGGGCTCGTGAAACAGCGGCCGCATCATCAAGCGGTAAAAAAGTTTCCATCGAGGCATGTCAGCGCCGCGTCACTTCTTCCACGCGCCCATCGCGCAACTTTACCAGCGTGTCGCACACGCTCGCCGCTTCCAGGCTGTGCGTGGCCAGAATCGTCGCCGTTTTCTGTTCGCGCGTCAGGCGGAGCAGCAATTCCAGAATCACGCCCCCCGTCGTCGTGTCCAGGTTTCCCGTTGGCTCGTCGGCTAACAGAATCCGTGGAGAATGGGCCAGCGCCCGCGCAATCGCCACGCGCTGCATCTGCCCGCCGGAAAGCTGGTGCGGATATCGCGCGCCGAGCCCGTCAAGCTCCACCCAATGCAACCGTTCGAGCGCCAGTTCGTGCGCACCGATCGTGCCCGCCAGCAGCAGCGGCAACTCCACATTTTCCTGAACCGTTAACGTGTGCAGCAGTTGGAAGGACTGAAAGACAAACCCGACTTTTTCCCGTCGCAATTGCGTTTGTTCCGCATCGTTCAGATCCGACGTCGGCTTGCCCTCGATCCGCACCGTGCCCGACGTCGGAAAATCCATTGCTCCCGCCAGATGCAGCAGCGTCGATTTGCCGCACCCGCTGCGCCCGACCAGCGCGACAAACTCGCCCTCTGCGACGTCCAGTGTGACCTCATCCAGAGCGCGAACGCTCTGGCCGTCACTTGCATATTCTTTGCTGACGTCTTGGAGGGAGAGAATCGCCATGCGTCGAACCACCCCTCGCGCGGCTGCTATTTCAGGTTGGTGAGCGCCTTCTCGATCGCCGAAGTCAGATCCTTCGAGTCCGGCTCCACTTCCGAATCAAACCGCGCGATCACTTTGCCGTCCGGACCAACGAGAAACTTCGTGAAATTCCAGCCAATATCGCCTCCCGTCTTCGGGTTCGCCGACTTGTCCGTCAGGAATGCGTAAAGCGGGGTAATGTCACTACCTTTCACGGAAACCTTCGCCATCATCGGAAACGTCACGTGATACTTCGAAGTGCAGAACGTTTTGATCTCCTGGTTCGAGCCCGGTTCCTGCGCACCGAAATTATTCGCGGGAATTCCGACGATCACGAAGCCCCGGTCTTTGTATTTTTCGTACAGCGATTCCAGCCCCGCGTATTGCGGCGTAAATCCGCAGCGGCTGGCCACATTCACCAGCAGCACCAACTTGCCCTTGAACGAGGCCAGCGGCGTGGTCTGCCCTTCAATCGAATTCAAGGTAAAGTCGTACACCGTTTTCTCCGCTGCCATTAGTGTCGTCCCCACGAGTGCCAGTAGCACAAACAGCTTTTTCATTTTTGTCTCCCGAATTGAGTTCGCGCGGAAGCTGAGAAATTTCAAGTATATATCCGGCCAATCTTCCCACCGATGGCCCGAAACAATCATAGGCTACCTGCCCGGCGATGCCCACTTTCCTGCCTGTCAATTCCACGTAAACTTCTTGCCTGCCGGGGAATACGGCTTATTGCAGCAAAAACACGCTCACGCTCTGTCCCGGCACGCGGAGTTTCATCGTCTGCCCCGCTATTTCCGCCTGCCCCGGCCCAAAAATCACCGTCGCGTTCGTCGCTGCCTCCACCGGAGAGTCCTGCAGCGGCACAGTAATCTCCCGCGCTCCTTCGCCCGCATGAAACGCCACCACGATCTTTTCCTCGTCGGTTTCCCGCATGAAAACAAATGTCGTGTCATCGGACGCCAGGCTCCACAATTTTCCTCGCCGCAGCGCGAGATGCTGCGCCCTTACCGCCAGCAACTCGGTCGCATAGGCATGCATCTCCTCCTGCTCGAGGGTGCGTCCGATCTTCGTGAATGCGTTCCGCGGATCCTCTGTCCATCCACCGGGAAAATCGCGGCGATTGTCCGGATCGCGCCGGCCTGGCATGCCGATTTCGTCGCCGTAATACATTTCCGGAATTCCGCGCACCGTAAAAATCAATCCGAAGGCCAGCCTCAACCGTGCAGGCGTTCCCTCCGGCATTTCAGACAAGCGCGTCGTATCGTGATTCCCAAAAAAGGGCACCAGAAATTCCGGATGCGGGTACAGCGAATCCTGCCGCAGAATATTGGCTAGTTTTCCCACTGATGCGCCTTTCAATAAAACGTCGCGCAACGTGAAATACATTGGAAAGTCAAACGGCGTGGTCAGCTGCGTATCAATGCCGTCCCAGCCTTTTCTTCCGCCCTGGTAAAACGAAGTCACCGTCGGATCGGGATGAAACACTTCGCCGATCGTCGAAAGCCGCGGATAAATTCTCCGCAGCGCCGTGTGCCACTGTTCCCAAAACTCCCTCGAAACATAGGGGAAAGTATCAATCCGGTAGCCGTCGAGTCCCGTTGCCTCTGCCCACCAGATGCTGTTCTGCGCCAGGTATTCGACCACCGCCGGGTTTTCCGTGTTCATGTCCGGTAAGACTCCCGCGAACCATCCCTCGGTCAAGCTCCGCCGCAACTGCGGCGGCGTGTGCGGGTCCACCAGCGATTCAAACGCGTCGTTGGTAATTTCCTTCTTGTCCGGCAGCCCGTAAAACGATCCCTTCAGCGGCGAGGCAGCCGTCAAATGATGCTCCGGCGTACCGTGAAACCAGTCCGGCATGGGCGGATGCGCCGCCCAGGGATGCCGCGGCCCCACGTGGTTCGGCACCACGTCAAAAAAAACTTTCATGTGCTGCTTGTGCGCCGCCTGCACCAGTTCCTGATATTCCGCCAGCGTGCCCAGGTGCGGGTCCACCGCATACAAATCCGTCGCGCCATATCCGTGATAATCCTGCGCGGCGCCGTTCTTCACAATCGGCGTCAGCCACAGCGTCGTCACTCCCAGGTCCTTCAGATAATCCAGATGCTGTTCGACGCCGCGCAAATCTCCGCCATGGTACGCCCGCGGTTTGCTGCGGTCGTGCGTACCAGGGAATTCCGCCGGCTCGTCGTTCAGCGGATCGCCGTTGGCAAACCGGTCCGGCATAATCAGGTAAATCACGTCGTCCAGTGAAATCCCCTGGTTTCTGCCTAGGATTTGCTGCCGCGACGCGATGGGCAATTCAAACGTGGTCTCCCCATGTGCCGTCGCAATCCGGCAGACGGCGGTGCCGCTGTGCAGCTCCGAGCCCAGTTTCAGCCACACGAACAGGTAATCGCCTTCGCCGCCCGATTGCGTCCGGCCGACGACCACATCCCGAAGATTGCAACTCACGTGCGTGGCCCGCAGGTTTTTCCCGGAGAGCAGCACCATTACCTCCGGCGTCAGCCCCACCCACCAGTTAGGTGGCTCCACCTTCTTCACAACGGGCGCGTCTGGCTTCGCAATCTCCTGCGCCCACAGAGAAATTCCGCACAGCGTCTCCGAAATCAAAATCAGCGCAATCACCACAAGAACCCGGGTACCCCACGTGCCGGTGTTGCACCTGGGGTCTTTTCCACAAGGCGCTGAACAAAATCTGCAAATCACCTTTCTCCTCCTACTCCCCTTCACGAAATACCAAATGCCCAAACGCCTCCGGCACATGAAAATTCGGAACCGGCGTGAATGTCGGGCTCCACGTCGAATAGAATCTTGGTTCCGCTTCCCCTTCCACTCTAAAAAAGTTTGCCCGCCAACTCCGCTTCGGATCAAACGCCGGTGTCAAACTTCGCATCGGCACCGCCAATTCCGCCGTCCACGTTCGCGCCGCCTCATCCAGCACTACGCGCTGGCGCAGTCCGCTGCGCATCTCTTGCTTTTCGCCGTGGGCGATATTCAGGTCAATCCAGAATCCGTTTGGGCTCACTTCCAATTCCTTGTACACGCACACATCGCTCACGTCTGGTTGCAGAAATGCTTCCGCGACGTCACGATCCCACAATTCGTCGCGCCATCCATCCACCCGAGCATCCGGAAACACATGCAACTCCCGGTACCGCGCCAAGAATCGCAGGAACAGCGTGCGCTCATTCCAGAGCAGTCGTACTTCAGTCGCGCGTAGCGGGTCCGCTTGCTCGCCTTTCCAATCACGCTCAAATCGAATCGCCGGCGCCCTTTCCCACCAAGCCGCCTCCGGAAATGCATCCGTCCCCACGCTTTCCTTTAGCAGCAGCGCATAGGCCGTCGGCAGCTCATTGAACTTTGAACCAATCCCCCGATTCATCGTCCAGATAGTGTAGTTCACCACCCATCGGTTCTTCTCATCCTTCCATCCACTGACATCCGCCGTTCATTCCCTTCCCGCCCCGCCTCTTGGCCAGCAGACTCTTTGCGCACTTCGCCATCGCGCCGCCCGGCCGCTCACATCCCTGCATGCTAACATCCGCTCTGGACCCATTCCCGAAGGAGAAACTCCCGTGGAAACCCGTCGTACAACCGTTGCCGATCGCAACGTCGAGGTTCGCACCGATCCCACCCGCCGCAACCCCGCCGATTTTCAATTTGTGAAATTCCATCTTGAAGCCGGCGTCGCACGTATGACCCTCAATCGCCCCGAGCACAATCTCCTCAACGAATTCATGCTCCGCGAACTGATTGATGGCATCGCCCATGCGGGCGAGCGCCCCGACGTGAAGCTGATCGTCCTCGATTCCGCTTGCAAGGTTTTTTGCGGCGGCATTGACGTCGGCGAATACACTACGGATCGCGTGTTCCAGATGCTCGATGCGTTTCACTCCGTCTTCATGCGCATTCTCGAAACCTCGAAGCCCGTCGTCTGTGTCGTCAACGGCCCGGCCATCGGCGGCGGCGCGGAGCTTGCCGCGTTCGGCGATCTGGTCATCGCCACGCCGAAAGCGCGGTTCGCCCAGCCCGAAATCACGCTCGGCGTTTTTCCACCGCTCGCGTCCACAATTCTTCCGTTCCTCGTCGGCCCCAAAGTGGCCCTCGAAATCGTGCTCCTTGGCGAGCCCGTCACCGCCGAACGCGCTCTCGATCTCGGCATCGTCAATCGCCTGGTCCCCGAAGCGCAACTCGAAGCCACGGTGAACGATCTCTGCGCCCGCATCGCCGGCCATTCCGGTCCGGTGCTCACCATGGCCAAAAAAGCGATTCTCGGCGGCATGGGTCTTTCTCTCCGCGACGGCCTGCGTAATTCCATGAACATCTTCCTCAACGAACTTTACCGCCTCGAAGATTCCCAGGAAGGCCTGCGCGCCCTCAGCGAAAAGCGCAAGCCCAGCTGGAAAAACCGCTGATCACGCAGCAAATAGTTGTGCACGATGAGCCATTTCTCGACTGACTGCTACTCCTCCCGTTAAAAAAATTGGGCCCAGCACAACTTCACCATGCGGAACTGTCCGCCCCCGATAATTTCCTGAGCAAACAAACCGTAACCCTGTCTACAAATGCACAGACCCGCTTCCTGGCGACTGCTATGATCGTTTTGGAGAAAGAGGACTGCGGTGTGGCCAGTTCAGCCACTTCAAATGGATATCCATTGCCCACACATACGCGGAGGACATCGAACAAGCTGTTCCTTTCGCAAGGTCGGTCTGTATAGATATGCTTTTCTGAAGACCAGTTCTCATCCAACAAAAACGGTCGAAAGTATTCGATCGGAAGAGTAGTGCAACGGCGAGCAGCCTACAACCCTCCTCGTCACAAAAAAACATCCGTCTTCTGGAGGTAGCTGTGGACATCCGGCGGAAAACCGGTCTAATCGTTCTTGGAATCGGCGCATTGTTCTTTTTCGCGCTTATTTTCGTTGGTCCCGCACTTATCAAAGTGGATCGCTACAGGCCCCAGGTGATCTCATTTCTACAACAAAATACTGGAAAGCAGGTTGAAATCGGGCGGCTGTCGCTCACCTTTTTTCCTTTATCCATTCACATTGATAATTTCGGGGTGAAGAACCCTCCCATATTTCCGCGCGGTTATGTCGTCCAGGTGGCGCGCATCGATGCTGAACTTGGTCTTGGCGCGCTTCTGCGCCGTCAGGTGGTCATCAAGTCCCTCGTGCTCCAGGATCCAGTCCTGAATATGACTTCGGATCCCGACGGCCCGTGGAATTTCGAAAATCCACAAGCGCAAGCTTCGCAGATTACTTTTCCTCTCGGGGTGATTTCGACGGTACAAATCAAGCGGGGCCAATTGATTGCGTCGAATCTATTGCCCTCCGACGCAGCGGGCCCCATTTTCTTCGAAGCCCACGATGTTTATTGCGACCTGGAACAGGTAAACCTCATGGGGATTATCAATCCTTCGTCCTCCTCGAAGGATGGCCAAGGCAGCCTGAAGGCGGGCCTTTTACGCTTCGGCTCGGTCGAGGCAAGAAATCTGGAATCCACATTGCGGCTGGAGGCAAGGCACGTTTTTTTCACCGAGGTTAAAGCGGAAGTCTACGGCGGAAGGGCCGTGGGTGACCTGACTTTTGATTTCTTGGGGAAGAACGTGAAGTTCAAGGCCAATGCGCGATTGAACGGAGTCAATGTGGCCCAGCTTCTGGCGGCCTTCCCGAACGGCGGTGGAAAAATGACCGGGAAGATGGAAGGGGACGTAAAATTAGCGGGAGAAATCGCGCACTCGCTCCGTCCGCTCTCGGGGATGCATGGGACCGGACACGTGACTGTGCGCAACGGCCAGGTGCCGAGCCTCCGGCTCAACGCGAATTTGATGAAACTGGCGCACTTCAATGATCTCGGCCCGGCCAAGAACGATCCTTCCGCATTTAATTTGATAACCACCGATCTGGAACTGGACAATCAGCGGATTTCAAGTCGCGTGATAGACATTGATGGTTACGGAGTAGACGTGGATGGCTCAGGCAGCGTCAGCGTCTCCGGCTCTGACGAGTTGAACTATCGCGGTTTGGCGGAGATTACAACCAAGGAAGGCTTCTTCACCAACACCGTCGCACGGCTGTCCGGCGCCACCCTAAAAGACGGCAAGTTGCAGTTTCCCTTTCGGATCGCTGGAACGATTGATAACCCAGTATTTTCCAAGGGCAAAGGTGATCAGGACGTAGACGCTGTGCAAAAACCCCGGTGAGGTAAGCTGCCCGGCAGTTCTGGACGAGTTGTTGGCACCCGCCGTTTGCGGCTATCTCAATCGCGATCTTCCCGCTCGTTTTCTGCCCCCAAGCGCTTGACGGCAAAACGATCCAGGTAGTGCTGGTCTTTGCCTTTTGCAATAACGAGGTATTCGAAGTGGCCTCCCTTGGCGCTAACTCTCCATGTGTAGCGGATATTGCCCGGTCCGCCAGAGCGCGTGGCCTGCGCAAGATCTCCGACATCCGCATAGCTGACTGGCTTGCCATCAGGGCGGGCGAGCACGGTGATGTAGCGCACCTGACGGTCTCGATCAAATCCAATGATGGCATATTGATAGTGCCGGTCATGGGTGAGGGTCCAAACCTGCTGGCCTTCATCCTCGGACTTGAATTGGCCAATCTGATTCAGGCGCGAGCGCGCCTGAGCATAGGGCATGCCGAGGCGTAGCCCGAGAATCTGCGGAGCAGGCTGCCTGGCGGCGGCGAACGGAGCGACGCCAAAAAGTAGAAAGGCTGGAAGTACAGCTCTTCTCATCGTGGTCTGCCTTCGTCAATTGAATTTGGATGGGAGGAGTGGCGCGGCTGGGAAACCGCGCCACTCCTCCACGCGCAATTAGCTAGGGCCTAAAGGGAGTTGCATCCTGGCTCTTGAAAAGACCGAGCCCGGTGGATTGGCGAATGATGGTGGCCTTGGTAGCCCCATCGTTATCGAGACGCGTGTGGCTGGCGGTGGAGTTGTTGCCCCTGGCGATGCAGGCGGCGGTGATGCACCCATCGGTATAGGCGGCGAACACGCGGCCCATCTTGTCTACCGTGAGGTCATTGAAATCCAGGAGGTTTCTGGTTCCACTGGGGCACGTCGTGCCCTGGGTGCAGATGACACCGAGCTGCACGGCGTCATTGGGCGTGGTGTCCACAGTGAACCAAGTCCGGCCACCGTTGTACGTGGTGGCGATGTAGCCGTGCCACACGCCGTTGAAGGGAGTTGGGCCGGTGTCGGCTCCAGTGCCATCGCCGGCCGAGGGCGTGCCCAGGAAGAAGAAGGACGCGCGGTCATTGTCACCGGCGACGACTTCGGGGAAGACCGTATTGCGGATGCTGAAGGGCACACCAACATCCAAGTCATTGTGCCAAGAGCGGCCCTGGTCGTCGGAAATGGTGATGTGCGGATGTCCATCGCCGGCAACGTAGCCAAAATAGACGCGTCCTTTGGAGCCGATGCCTACGGATGGGTCGCTGGAGTTGGAAGTGCTTCCGGTAACCGGCTCCACGGTAAACGTCAGACCGTTATCCATGGAGACGATCAGGCCTTGCGTGTTTCCGCAGCTTTTATTGGGAAGGTAGACGATGCCGCTCGAGCTGACCTTAATGTGACCGTGCAAGCCACCGCAATCCACCAGTGTGTACATGGGGCGGGCAGCCTCGTAGGTCAAGCCGCCGTCCTGACTTAGCGCCATAGCCGCATCGCCGATATCCTGCGACGCATAGTAGACGGCGTGCGGATACTGCGTGAGCGGGCCGCGGACGGCCAACTGCGCGCAGGGCACTGGAGTAGCGAGCAACTGATCGGCGGTACAAAGGCGGAACGGTCCGCCGCCGACGGTCTGATGATCGACTCCGGAGGCGATGCCGCCGCCCTGACTTACCGTATAGGTTTCGCCGTCGTTGTCGGTAAAAGCAGAGAGGCTTGTGGTGCCGAAGAGCTGAGAGACGATTGTTCGGCCGGTGTGAGAATCCGTAAAGAGAATGGGATCCAGAGAAGTCGTGCTGGTATTCGGTCCATCTTTAAGCAGCCAAGTTGCCATCGCAGGCGAGGTGTTGGTGTTGAAAGTGACCTGCAAGGTGTCAAGAATCGCCTGGGTCATTATGCGGCCCGAGTTGAAGTTGGCGCCAATCGAAGGTTCGCCGGAGTTGTCGCCCAGACCTGGCGGAGATTGGTAGTTCGCGTAGGTGGGCGCGTTTCCGTGAGCCAGCGAGTCCGTTGGGGGGGTGGTGATGGTGGCCACACCACTGTACGGGTCGCCGGGAGCAACAGTGGAATCCACGACGTGCACTGTATACACGCCAGTTCCTGAAACGGTGGGGTCGATCACCACGGCTTCGCCGGTTTCTGGTATGCCGCCAGTCGAACTGGCGATCACCGGACCAGTGAGATCGCCTTTATGCACATAAAGATCGTAATCATTGAGCTTGTTTTGGTGAGAAATGCTGATGGCCAAAACCAAACCTTTGTAATTAGCCGGGGAGCCCGTGAGGGTGATGGTGTATACATCGCAATCGGTCCCGTCGACGCAGGTGGTTTCATCCGTAGTAGCCCCTGCTGTGCCGCCGCCGGCCCAGGACGCGGAAGAGCCATTCACGGGGTTCAGAGTGCTGGAAGGTGGAGTTGCCGCGTAAACAATGGTCGCGAAACAGAGCGCAGCCAGGGCGAGAAATACTCCCGGCTGCAAGTTAAATCGAGTGGCCCGGCCAACACTACTGGCAGTGTATCTGAACACAGAAAAACCCTCCTTCTGTCTTCGTCGTGGATATATTTTCAGGACCCGGTTACAACCTGAGGGAGGCTATAAAGTGATTCGGGTACGGTAAATCAGGTGAACACCTGATTCCGTGCTCGGGAGAACCATGGAGGGGTAAAACCTGGTGACCTGACTGGGGATATTTATGTCGGCGATCAGAAGGGATGGGTATGTTTCGAAACCTCTCCACCCCAATGAACCCTTTGACGCCATCGAGAATTCAGTCCTGAGTGCAAATGCAATTCCACGAATCTGTCCCATTCTGCCTGAACCACGGCAGCATCAACGAGGGGAAATCCTCCGAAGGATGCACCAACGTACAGGTCTGCGTACAGTTAGCGTGTTGGAAACAATTTTGCGCTATGGACTCAGAATAATTCTATCGATTCGTCATTATTTGCTAGCATCGCCTTGCCCGGAAAATAAATCGTCTTGCATGCGCAAGGCAAGAAACCAACTCGCGCAGCGCGGGATCTACAGTGAAACCGAAGCAGTGAACATCATCTCCAGATAGTAAGTGTCGAAATGTTTCGATTTTGGATCTGGAGAAAGCAATCGCTCCCGGAGGACGCCTTGAGAAATTCCCCATCGAAAGCCTTGGCCGCCGCTCTTTTCTCGGCGGTGGTACTGCTCACCGGCTGCTCCAGCGCCGGCACCAGCAGCCAGAATCCGCCGGGTGGCGCGCCGCCACCGACCTCGCAAGCGTTTTGGGATGCCAGCAATATCCCCGCGGCGAAGAACGTGATGATGTTCAAATTCCTGAATCGCACCAACGGCCAATTTCCCGATAGCCAGGTTTTTTGGAGCGTCAAGATCAACGGTGTCACGGAAACACACTCCATCGCCGAGCAGCAGTTTTTCGATATGCCGGCCAACTCTTCGGGAAGAATCTATGTTTACCTGGGAAGTGTGGGCAACAACTCAAACAATTACTACGATTTTCTCGAGTACACGATCGGTCCCACGCAATTTAACGGCAATACCACGCGGGTCGACGCATTCGGCATCAAGCTGGCCATGAGGCTGCATTGCGCCGATGGCTTTGAAACTACGGTCGGAGAGAACCCCGCCACATTCGCCGAAGATCGTACGGCAACATTCGCGCGCTTTGCCGCCGCGGTTCCCACGGAATTCCAGCAGTTGGCTACAATCCAGGCCCCGTACAGAATCGTCAGCCCCGGGGCTGGAGGGTTCGACGTCGGCGGGCAATACCAGAATTATTACAGCGCTTATATCGATGAAATCTGGTCGACCAATGGGCTCACGATCCCGAAGGCGGGCCCAAACGGAAGCGGGCTGGGCTCTTACCCGGATCTTTCCGCCGCCATCTACAGGCATACCGCGGCTGCCGGAACTTTTTCTCCCACTGGCCAGCTTCTCGACAAAACCATTTGGGCAAACAGCCAGAATTTCTATTTGCAGGCGCCCGCGAATTACTACGCAAAATTCTGGCACGATAACGCGATAAACGGCCGCGCATACGGATTTCCTTACGACGATGTGGGCGGATATTCCTCCTACATATCCCACCAGAATCCGCAATACATGCTTGTCGCCATCGGTTGGTAAGGAAAGGGGCCTGAACATGAACAAGTGTATTTTCTTTCTGGCAGTGACAGCTCAGGTGACGCTCTCTGGATGCGGATCTGGCACGATGAGCAGTTCTACCGGGCCAACGCAGAATCCGCCGCCACCGGCAACCAAGAGTGCGAAGCGCGGCGTCGCCTATGATCTGGCGTCGCCAGCCGACCTGGCGGCTCTCTCCCCGGGTGTGAGCTGGTGGTACAACTGGAGTCCGAACCCCAACTCTGCGGTCCCTACGGACTACGCCACGCGCTATTCTATGGATTTCTACCCCATGCTGTGGAATGGAAACTATAACGCCAGTGCGGTTGTGGCGTACTTGAAGTCCAATCCCAACATCAAGTACGTGCTGGTGATGAACGAGCCAAACCTGACGAGCCAGGCAAACCTTACGCCTCAACAAGCTGCACAGATTTGGCCGGGATATGAGTCGATTTCCGTCCAAACCGGCGTAAAAATTGTCGGGCCAGCCATCACCTGGGGCACGATGTCCGGCTATCAAGACCCCGTGGTGTGGTTGGATGCCTTTTACGCGGCCTACCAGGCGGCCAACGGCGGCCGCGATCCGCAGATCGATTACCTGGCGTTCCACTGGTACGACTACGGCTTGTCAAATCAATTGGACCGCTTGGACAAGTACAACAAACCGATTTGGGTAACCGAGTTCGCAAACTGGCACAGCCAGAACGACGGCTCGCAGATAACTACGTTGGGCGAGCAGGAGTCACAGATGACCAACATGGTCGCCACCTGCGAGGCTCGCGCCGATGTTTTCCGCTATGCCTGGTTCACGGGACGCCTGAGTCCCGACCCGCATTTCACGAGCCTGCTCGGTGCGACCGGAGAGCTGACCGGCCTGGGTCAAACGTATCTTTCGCTTCCCACGCAGTAATATCTGGCCCGGCGGCAGGGTGACTTGGTTCCGTTGCGCGTCTGCACGCAGCGGATCTTACGATTCCGGACTGGTGGTAGCTTGAGAAAATTTGCGGAAAGCTTGTCAGCGCAGATGGAATTGTAGACGGCATCCGCAGGTCCGAATTCCCCGCAAATTCCAACCTTGATTGACACCCCTCCCCTCGCCTCGTAAACTGATTCGGACATCCAGCAGGCAAGGGAAGTGGGGAAGTGCCGTGCAATTCGGCCGCGGTCCCGCCACTGTATTCGGCTTCATTGCCGAGAGCCAGGCTACCCTCCCTCGCCGCCGTGGTTGGGCCTACTTCGCGAGAGGGTACGCCTCCAGGACGCCCCCGGCTTCTCGCCGGGTTTTTTATTTTCAAATTTCTCGCGCCACTCTCGTCAGGGGAGATTCGTGCAGCACAGTTTTGCCAATGCCATGCGTCGCGCCCGCGTTTTTGGAGCCGCCGTACTCTTGCTCAGCGCCTTGCCCGTCCGCGCCCAGTCCATCACGCCTGCGCCAGCGTCCCCCGCTTCGCCCGCCATGCGCGAAGTCGTTGACGAATTCGGCCGCACCGTCCGCGTCCCGCAGCTTCCCTCCCGCATCGTTTCTCTTGCGCCCAGCTTGACGGAAACGCTCTACGCCCTCGGCGTCCAGGACCGCCTCGTCGGCGATACCGACTACTGCGACTATCCTCCCGAAGCGCAAAAGAAACGGAAAGTCGGCGGCCCCATTAATCCGAATCTGGAGGAAATCGCCGCACTGCACCCTGATCTCGTCCTCGTCACCAAGGAAATCAATCGCCTCGACACCGTCCGTGCTCTCGACACTCTCGGCATCCCCACTTACGCCACCCACGCCCAGAACGTCGACGAAATTCTCTCCACCACACAAAAACTCGCCGATCTCCTCGGCGTCCCGGAAACCGGCAAATCGCTCATCGCTGATCTCCAGGCTCGCCTCTCCGCGCTGCACGCCAAACTCGAAGCCCTCCCGCCGAGCCGCGTTCTTTTCGTCGTCTGGACCCACCCGCTCATCTCCGTGGGCAAACACACCTTCATTGCTGATGCGCTCAGCAAAGCCGATGCCGCGAGCATCGTGGACGCCACGCAAGACTGGCCGCAAATGAACCTCGAAGAAGTTGTCCGCCTGCAGCCCGATTACCTGGTCTTCGCCGCTTCGCACCCGGATTCCGCCGCGCGCGATTTTGAATCCCTCTCAGTGCTACCCGGTTGGAAATTGCTCGATGCCGTGCGCAATCGCCGCTTCGCGGTCATCAGCGACGCCGTGAATCGTCCCGCGCCGCGCATCGTTTCCGCCATTGAAGACCTCGCGCGCCAGCTTCATCCCTCCGCGTTTCAGGATTCGCCCGCTCCCGAAAAGCCTGCGGCTCCCGCGCCGCAGCCGTCCAATCCTCCCGCGGCAGCGCCCTCCCAGATGACTTTCAACGCGCAACCTTTCGCGGTGGAGCTTACATGCGCCCGCTGACGCTCACTCGCCTCCTCATCCGCTGCAGCATTCTCGCGCTTATTCTTTTTGCCGTTGTTGTCGTGGCCATGAAACTCGGCGCCGTCCAGGTTTCTCTATACGGCCTCGGCAAAGATCTGATCAGCGTCCTGCTGCATCGCACGAGTTCGTTCTCAAGCGACTACGGCATGATCGTCCTCGGCATCCGCTTGCCGCGTATTCTCCTTGCCATTTTCGTCGGCGCTTCTCTTTCCGTCGCCGGGGTCAGCTTCCAGGCGCTGCTTCGCAATCCGCTCGCCGATCCATACGTACTCGGCGTATCTTCCGGTGCCGCACTCGGCGCAATCGTTGCTCTCATTGTGGAAGCGCGCTTCGATCTGACTCCCGAAATGGCCGGATTGATTACCCCGGTTGGCGCGTTTCTCGGCGCCGCCGTCACGATCGCGGCCGTCTACATCCTCGGACGTCGCGACGGCCAGATTGACAGCACCACGCTGCTCCTTGGCGGCATCATCACCGCTTCGTTCCTCCAGGCGGTCATCATGTTCCTGATGACCACGCTCTCCGGAAATAATCTTCGCGGCAGCGCGTTCTGGTTTATGGGCGATCTTTCCACTCCGCAACCCAGTAGCCTGCTGTACTTCCTCTCGTTCGGCTTTATCATCGCCGCTGGCGCGATTTACACCACCGCCTCCGATTTGAATCTTTTGCTTGCGGGCGAAAAAGAAGCGATGCACCTCGGCGTGGATGTGCCGCGAGTGCGCATCGTTGTCTACATCGCGGCTTCCATCCTCACGGGCCTTGCCGTCAGCGTCAGCGGCACCATCGGCTACGTCGGCCTTCTCGTTCCCCACGTCATGCGCCTGATCTTCGGCTCCGACCATCGCATGCTCATCCCCGCCTCTGCGCTAGGCGGAGCGATCGCCCTGGTCATCGCGGACACGCTCGCACGCACGGTCACTTCGCCCACCGATTTGCCCGTCGGCGCCATGACGGCGCTCGCCGGTGCGCCGCTCTTCATCTATTTGCTGCGCCGGAGAATCGCATGAGCAGCGCGCTCCGCCACCCGCTTCCCGGAGACAGTTCACGCGCCACCCCCGACGTCCGCCTGAGCGTCGAGCAAGTCAGCTACGCCTACGCGCCCAATCCCTCGCAAGCGCCGCTGTTCACTCTCGAAGCGATGAGCTTCCAGGCGAAGCCTGGCGAACTCGTCGCCATTCTCGGCCCCAACGCCAGCGGGAAATCCACGCTCCTCAAGCTCATCTCCGGCGCGCTCCAGCCGCTCTCCGGCCGTATTTTCCTGAATGGTTTCGAAACGCATTCGCTCCCCGTCAAGACGCGTGCGCAGCGTATCGCGCTCGTCCAGCAGGAAAGCCGCCTGCTGTTTCCGTCGCGCGCCTGGGAATTTGTGATGCAGGGCCGGCATCCCTATCACGGTGGACTGCGCTTCGAGTCCGAGGAAGACATCCTCATCGCCAACAACGCCCTCGCGCAGGTCGGCGCCATCGAACTCGCCGATCGCTGGATGGACAAAATCTCCGGCGGCGAAAAGCAGCGCGTTATTCTTGCCCGCGCCCTGGCGCAGCAGCCGCTGCTTCTGCTTCTCGACGAGCCGACGCTGCATCTCGATATCGGGGCGCAGGTGGACCTTCTCGAATCCCTGCGCGGCCTCGCCGCGCAGAATCGTTATACCGTTGTTGTCGTCACCCACGAACTGAATCTCGCGGGCGAGTACGCCGACCAGGTTGTTCTGATGCACCGGGGCAAATGCCTTCGCGTGGGTCCGCCGGCAACGGTGCTCCAGCGCGAAATTCTCGAACAGGTTTTTCAAGCGCCGCTTTCCGTGGAGATGACTCCCTCCGGCCGGCCGCGTATAACGCTTTTCACTAATAAATAGAAGTTTCCTCGTTCACCTCAACCGGCGGCCTCGCGCCTCCGACATTCTTAACCCGCAGCGGGCTTTGCCCCTCCACATTAACCGCGGACTTCGTGCTCGGGAAGACGGTGCAACACCGTCGCCGCCGCGCGACTGTAAGGCGAATGTAGTGCTCGCCAGCCACTGTAGCCAATTTCCGCTACGGGAAGGCAGCGAGTGAACTCTGTAGTGGCCGATCTTCAGATCGGCCAGGAGTAGCGGCAAGCTTCAGCCTGCCGCGTCCCCCCAGAGTTCCTTTTCGCCAAGCCAGGAGACCGGCGAAGTCTGCAGCCCGTGCAAGCCTCTTTGCACCGGCCAACCTTCAAGCTCCCGCGCGTGAGGGAGCGGAGGAACCATGAAAAACATAGT
>Ga0210403_10001330_pt1 | contig 23577 bp, 19 predicted proteins | sample IncBWC19MmetaG_FD_150863 | JGI IMG/M metagenome (GOLD analysis project Ga0210403, IMG submission 150863) | Forest soil microbial communities from Barre Woods Harvard Forest LTER site, Petersham, Massachusetts, United States - Inc-BW-C-19-M | ecosystem: Environmental > Terrestrial > Soil >... | reverse complement strand
CCCACCGCCGCCACCCGACCTCTCGGTTTGCGGACGCGCTTCATTGACTACCAGGTTCCGGCCACCAAAATTCTGACCGTTGAGATTGGCGACCGCGCGATCCGCTTCTTCATCATTCGCGATTTCGATGAAGGCAAAACCCCGCGATTGGCCCGTGAACCGATCCCGAATCAAATTGATTGCGGACGGGTTTACGCCTACCTGTCCGAACCACTCCTGCAACTGCTCTTCAGATGCAGAGAACGGGAGATTACCGACGTAAAGCTTCTTCACCTGGGGACTCCTTCTGCCCGGAACCTAACCACGATTGCGGAGCGCACTGAGAGACCAGTACCGCCAGGAGGGCAAACCGGTGGGCGTGCCGTGCGGGCGGGGGTGTTTCAGTGGTCCCGGAGATACTCTCGAAAATCGTTACCTTTTGCAACCAGAAAAGGTGGCGAGACCGGCGGCGCCAGAGGCCGCGCGGGAATCGCGCCGGCAGCGAAAAGTGATAGGATGCGCGAACAAGAAGGCGGGGAAACTGAATGACGACGCCCGGCACAATGATGAATTTTCCGTTAACGCTGCCGACCATTCTGGAGCGCGCCGGAAGGCTTTTTCCCCGGGTCGAAGTCGTTTCCCGCAGGCCGGATTGCAGCATCGTGCGCACCACGTATGGCGAAATGTACAAACGCGCACGGCAGTTGGCGGCAGCTCTCGAGAGACTCGGAATGCAAAGCGGCGACCGCGTCGCTTCGCTGATGTGGAATCATTCGGGGCATCTCGAGGCGTTCTGGGGCGTGCCTTGCGCGGGCGGCATCCTGCACACGCTCAATCTGCGTCTTCACCCGCACGAAATCGCCGCCATTGTTCACCACGCCAAGGATCGTTTTCTCATTGTTGATGACGTTTTGTTGCCGCTGTACCAGAAATTTGCGGGCGATGTTTCCTTCGAACGCGTGATTGTGGTGCCTTTCGGTTTTGCCAGCGTTCCCGAGGGATTGCTGAACTACGAAGAACTTATTGCGGACGAGAGCGACGATTTTTCTTATCCCGCGATGGAAGAAAATCAGGGCGCATTAATGTGTTTTACGTCGGGAACGACGGGATGTTCAAAAGGCGTCATCTACTCGCACCGCGCACTCGTGCTGCACTCCTTCAGCCTCGGACTCCAGGAAGTATTCGGCCTGAGCACCAAAGACACGATTTTGCCGATGGTGCCGATGTTTCATGCGAACGCCTGGGGCATTCCGATTGGCGCGCCCATGTTGGGAACGAAGCAGGTGCTGCCCGGGCCGCATCTCGACGGAGAAAACCTTTTGAATTTGATGGAGCAGGAAAAGGTGAACAAGGCTTGCGGCGTGCCAACCGTCTGGGCGGGAGTTCTGGCGGAGCTTGAAAAGAATCCCGGACGGTGGAAACTTCCCCCTCACATCTTCGGCGCCTGCGGAGGATCCGCGCCTCCCTTGGAGATGATCCGGCGCCTGGACCGCTTTGGGATTGAAATCAAGCATTTGTGGGGGATGACGGAAACGACGCCTGTGGGAACGGGCGGTTCGCTAAAGGCGCACATGCTGGATTGGCCGGCCGAGAAAAAGTATGAAGTGCGCGCAAAGCAGGGGTGGCCGGCGCCGTTTGTGGAGGCACGCATTGTGAAAGAAGGCGTCGTGGCTCCATGGGATGGCGAAACGGCCGGCGAACTGGAAGTGCGCGGGCCGTGGGTTGCGGGGAGCTACTACGAAGCGCCAGACCAGGCAAAGCGCTGGAGCGAGGATGGATGGTTTCGCACCGGCGATATCGCAACGCTTGACCCTGAGGGATACATCCGGCTGGTTGATCGGGCGAAGGACCTTGTGAAATCCGGCGGGGAATGGATCAGTTCCGTGGATCTGGAAAACACACTGATGGCGCATCCGGCGGTCAAGGAAGCTTGCGTGATCGGATTGCCGCATCCGAAGTGGCAGGAGAGGCCGCTGGCGGCGGTGGTTTTGAAAGACGGCGCCAGCGCAACCGAGAATGAACTACGCGAATTTCTGGGGAAGTCGTTTGCCAGTTGGCAAGTGCCGGATGACTTCGTGTTTGTGAACGCGATTCCGCGAACAAGCGTCGGCAAATTCAAAAAGATCGCGCTCCGCGAACAGTTTGCGGGCTGGAAGTGGAAAACGTAGACCGTATACTTCATTTGTCTGAAAGCACAACGTCATCCTACCTTTGGCCCCAAACACAACTTGTCATCCTGAAGGACGCGCCGTTTGCGCCCTGAAGGACCTCAACTTAAAGTCTGTGCAAGTTCTATCGGGTGAGATCCTTCGGCTATCCTCGTCGGATAGCCTCAGGAAGACAATGTCTAGCGCTTATCCCATTATTAGGAAGTCTGCTTTCGCGAAATCCTGTCCGCATTACGTCCGGTAACTCGCGTTGATGCGCACGTATTCCGCGGTGAAGTCGCACGTCCAATAACTTGCCGCAGCCCGACCTGCGTGCAAATCCATCGCAATGTAGACATGTTTTTCCAGCAGGCGATTGCTGGCAACGCGCTCGTTGAAATCGAGCGGCTGGCCCCGGCGCAAAACCGGAATGCCCGCCATCTGGATGTCCACCAGGCCAGGATTGAATTTGACGCCAGAGCGGCCGGCCGCCGCGAAGATGCGGCCCCAGTTGGGATCGCCGCCCGCGAAGGCGGTCTTGACGAGGGGAGACGTAGCGATGGTCTGCGCGATCTGGCGCGCAGCCGCTTCGGTTTTCGCTCCGCGGATGGCAATTTCGATGACGCGTTGCGCCCCCTCGCCATCGGCGACAATCTGCAGTGCCAGCGAGTGGCAAATTTCCTCAAGCGCCTTCTTGAAAGCCCGATGCGCGCTTGAATTTGCCTGAATCATTGGCGCACCCGATTCCCCGTTGGCAAGAACCAGCAACGTGTCGTTCGTCGAAGTGTCGCCATCAATGCTGATGGAGTTGAAGGTCCGCTGCGTCACTTCGCGCAAGCTTTTTTGCAGCAGCGAAGGCGAAATGGCGGCGTCGGTCACGACGAAAGCCAGGGTCGTAGCCATATTCGGATGAATCATCCCTGCGCCCTTGGCGCAGCCGACCAGGTGCACGCGCTTGCCAGCCATTTTGAAAGAGACCGAAGCGGTCTTGGGCCGCGTGTCGGTGGTGCAGATGGCCAACGACAACTCCGCGAACGAGCGCGCCGATGGCCGCCGGTTCTGCACGATTCCCGGCAGCGCGCGAAGAATCTTTTCGATCGGCAGCGGCACGCCGATCACGCCGGTGGAGCAGACAAACAGTTCACGCGGCTCGCAGCGCAGGCGGCGCGCCGTTTCTTCCACGGTTTTTACGGAGACGGCATAGCCCGCACCACCCGTGGCGCAATTGGCGTTGCCGGCATTTACGATCACCCCGCGCATGCGTCCCTTGGAGGCGATCAGATTTGCCTTGGAGACAACCACAGGCGCGGCGACCACCAGATTTTTCGTGAAGACTGCAGCCGCGGAAGCGGGAACGTCGCTCGAGAGCAAGGCGAGGTCCAGCGCACCGGTTTTCTTCAGGCCACACGCGGTGGCCGAAAAGCGGAATCCCAGCGGGAGAGCGGCTTCAGAGAGAGCGTGCTTCATGGAATCAGGATCCGCCAACCGGGAATGACGTTCACGGAAGAGACCTCCGATCCTCCGTGCGATGCGATACGGCTTGCAGTGTAAAGATGCTCGACGTGAGGCTCATGGCTTGTTCTCCAGTGATTTGAGTTTTAGTTCGAGCTGCGCGATGGCAGCGCGAACGGATTCTTGCGCCGTGCCACCTGGGACAACTTTGGTGGCGATGGCGCTTTCGACGGAAGGGCCTTGCAGAAAATCCTTTTCGAGCAGGGGCGAGATTTTCCGAACATCGTCCAGAGAAAGCTGCGTCCAGGGTTTGCGCTGCTTCTCTGCTTCACGCAGGACTTTGCCGACTAGATCGTGGGCCTGGCGAAATGGCACGCCGCGATAAACCAGGTAATCGGCTGCATCCGTTGCAAAGAGCGCGGGATTCGAGGCTGCCGCGGAGAGACGGTCTTCGCGAAACTTCGTGGCGATCAATGCGCCCTGCGCAACCCAGATCATGTCTTCCATCTGATCGTGGGCGGCAAAAAGCGCCTCTTTGTCTTCCTGCAGGTCCCGCTGATAACTGGATGGCAAGCCTTTGAGAGTGGTGAAGAGGCTGAAAAGCGCCGCGGTGATGCGGCCGGTCTTGCCCCGTAACAGTTCCCAGGCGTCGGGATTTTTCTTCTGGGGCATCAGGCTGCTGCCGGTGGAATATTCATCGGGCAAAATGATGTAGGAAAATTCTTGCGACGCGAAAAGGACAAAATCTTCCGCGAGGCGTGAGAGATGCGTTGCGACGCCTGCCAGCGCAAAGAGGTAATCGAGAGCGAAGTCGCGGTCACTCACGGCGTCGAGGCTGTTCGCCGTGATGCGAGAGAAGCCTAGCTCCTTTGCTAAGGCCACGCGATCAATCGGGAAAGAGCAGCCGGCCAGCGCGCCTGATCCCATCGGGCACGCGTCTGCACCCGCAGCGGCGTGTTGCAAACGTGTCAGGTCGCGTGAGAACGCCTCCGCGTGGGCCATCAGGAAATGTGAGAGGAGGATAGGCTGGGCATGCTGCATGTGCGTCATGCCCGCCATGGGGACCTTCAGATTGGCCTTCGCTTGCATTAGAAAGCCATTCATCAAAGCCAGCAGGCTCTTGCGAATGTCTGAGGCCGCATCGATGACGAATAGTCGAAAATCGGTCGCTACCAATTCGTTCCGGCTGCGGCCGGTGTGTAGCTTCCAGCCGAGCGGCCCCAGTTCCTCAACGAGTGCATTCTCTATGAACTGATGGACATCTTCCGCGGTCGAGGAATCCAGCCAGGTTTTATCGGACTTTGTCCGCGCGGAGATCTTGTCGAGAGCCGCAAGGGTCTGCCGGACTTCCATTTCGGTGAAGATGCCAACGCCCTGCAAAGCCTTTGCCCAGGCGCGATCCACAGCAATTTCGTAGGGCAACAGTCGGCGATCAAACGCAAACGAGCGTTGAAAGGCATCAAAGTCCTCGTTGGGCGCGGTCTCGAACCGCCCACCCCACAGCCGATCGTCTTTGCGTTCAGGCATTGAACAGTCCTAAGTAATAAGTAATCAGTCTTAAGTCGATCCGGTATTGAGTTTCAGCCTCTGTTCTCGGCAGGCTCCAAGCCCGAACATTTGAATTGCCGGAGTCTTTACTGATAACTGAGAACTTGGAACTGAGAACTTTCTTTACGACTTGCTGCCTTCGGCCTTAGCTTTCGGTCGCACGGTGACCGGCAGGGCAAAAAGGTTGATGAAACCTTCGGCGTCTTTGGGGTTGTAGCGGCCCATGGTGAAGCTGGCGAGGTCCGCGCGGTAAAGCGAGTAGGGCGAAAGCCGCTTGGTAACGTTGAGCGTGCCCTTCCAGAGCTTCAGGCCGACCGAGCCGGTAACGCGCTGCTGCGCCACGTTGAAGAAACCGTCGAGCGCTTCGCGCAAGGGCGAGAACCATAAGCCGTAATAAACAAGCTCCGCATACCGCACCGAAAGCGCCTGTTGGAAGTGCGCGGTTTCCCGGTCGATGGTGAGGCGTTCAAGCTCCTGGTGCGCCGTGACCAGTAGCGTGCCGCCGGGTGTTTCATAGGCGCCGCGCGACTTCATCCCCACCAGGCGGTTTTCGACGAGATCTGTGCGCCCGATGCCGTGTTTCGCGGCAATTACGTTGAGTGTGTTCACCAGCTCAATCGGCCCAAGCTTTTTGCCGTTCACGGAAACCGGCGTGCCAGCTTCAAAGCCGATCTCGACTTCTTCCGCTTTGTCCGGAGCCTTTTCGGGCGAAACAATCCACTGCCACATGGCCTCGTTCGGCGCATTAGCAGGATCTTCGAGTTCGCCGCCTTCATGGCTCAGGTGCCAGATGTTCCGGTCGCGGCTGTAGATGTTTTTCTTGCTCTGCTCCACGGGGACTTTGTGCTTTTCCGCGTAGGCTATGGCGTCTTCGCGGGAATCGATGTCCCACTCGCGCCAGGGAGCGATGATCTGCACGTTCGGCGCGATGGCCTTGTACGCCAGCTCGAAGCGCACCTGGTCGTTGCCCTTGCCGGTGCAGCCGTGGGAAAGCCCGTCCGCGCCAAGCTGCAGAGCGAGTTCGGCCTGCCGCTTCGCGATCACCGGCCGAGCCATCGAGGTGCCGAGAAGATAGGTGTGTTCGTAGACGGCCCCGGCGCGCAACGTCGGCCAGATGTAATCGCGGACGAACTCCTCGCGCAGGTCTTCGACGTAAGCCGAGGATGCACCGGTAGCCAGGGCTTTCTTGTGGGCGGCCTCCAGGTCCTCCTGCTGGCCGACGTCGCCGATCATGGCGATCACTTCGCAGCCATAATTCTCGCGCAGCCAGGGAATGATGATGGATGTATCGAGGCCACCGGAATAGGCGAGCACAACTTTTTTGGGTTTTTGGGCGTGCGGCTTCACTCTGTCATTTCTCCTTCGTGATAGAACACGATATCAAGTAAACAGCGCATGCAGAATGGCCTTCTGCACGTACATGCGATTCTCCGATTGTTGCAGCACAACAGAAGTCGGCCCATCGAGCACTTCGTCGGTGACTTCCTGGCCGCGGTGCGCCGGAAGGCAGTGCATGAAGAGGGCGCCCGGACCGGCTTGTTCCATCAGCTTGCGATTGACTTGGTACGGCTTGAAGATTTGGCGGCGCATCTTTTCTTCCGCTTCAAAGCCCATGCTGGTCCAGGAATCCGTATAGACCGCCTGCGCGCCTTCCACCGCTTCCGCGGGATTGGTGAAGATCTCGATCTTCGCGCGGGTCTCTTTCGCCACGCGCTTAGCGTCGGCGAGCACATCCTGCGCAGGGGCATAGCTTGCGGGCATAGCGATGCGGAGGTTTACGCCCAGCCGCGCCGCAAGAAATATCAGCGAATTGCAAACGTTGTTGCCGTCGCCGACGTACGCAAACTTCAGCCCCTTCAGGGAGCCGAATTTCTCCTCCAATGTGAAGAAATCCGCCAGCGCCTGGCAGGGGTGGAATTTGTCGGAAAGGGCATTGATCACAGGGATGGAAATATTGTCAGCCATTTCTTCGAGCACGCGCTGCTCGTAAACGCGGGCGACAATGCCCTGCACCCAGCATTGCAGATTGCGCGCCACGTCGGGGATGGACTCACGCTCGCCGAGCCGCGCCTGCGTGTGGTCGAGAAACACCACAAACCCGCCCATGCTTTGGATGCCGACTTCAAACGTGACGCGCGTGCGCAGCGAGGGCTTCTCAAAAATCAGCGCGATATGCTTGCCGCGAAGCGTGGAAGCGTAGCGCGCCGGGCGTGCTTTGATCTCGGCCGTGCGCTGCAACAGCTCGCGGGCGTCCGCGGGACTCCACTCACCTCCCGTGAGGAGGTCCTTGGTTACGGCAACAGGAAGTGTGAGCGTTGTAGTCATGTGTTTCTCCGATTTTCCCCTGGGACTAAACTGCCGCGCTGGCTGAATGCCCAGCGGAAGAAAACTCCCGGAACACCCGGGTTCCGGGAAGTTCGAGAGTGGTGGTTTTTGCGGGAGCCGGCACAAACCGGCTGGGAGCCAATGCCGCGGTGGCAGAATTTCCGCCAACGATGTGCACTTCGCGCACTCCGGACTGCAGAGCACGCTTCGCCGCTTCCAGCTTCAGAATCATGCCGCCGGAAATCACGCGTGAATGAATCAAACGGTCAATCTCTTCGCAGGAGATGGCCGAGAGGACTTTTTCGCCGTCCAGCACGCCGGCAACATCCGTGAGATAGATCAAATGGTCGGCTTCAAGGAACTCCGCGCAAGCAGCGGCCATATGGTCGGCGTTGATGTTGTAAAGCTGGTTGTCCGCGCCGAGACCCAGGCAAGCCGCGACGGGCAGCAGTTTCCCCCGCCACAGGGATTCGAGAAAACGAACATTGACGCTGGTGAGATACCCGACATAGCCGAGGCCGCCTTCCACATCGTTGTGCACAAGTGGTGACGCGGAGAAACTCGCCGCATCGGCGGCGCAGATGCCCAGTGCTGGTTGCCCCTCCGCGGTGATGGCCGCGGAAAGCTGCTTGTTCAGCACTCCGGCGAACACCATGACCGCCGCATCGCGGGTCTCCTTATCAGTGACCCGCAAGCCGCCAACAAACTTGCTTTCAATGCCCATGCGCTTAAGTGTGGCTGTGAAAATGCGCCCTCCGCCGTGGACCACCAGAATTTCATGCTTGTGCCGGGCGAGTGTGGCAATCTGCTGGGCAAGCAAACGCACGGTCGCGGCATCCTCCAACAACGCGCCGGCGAATTTGATGACGATCCTCATACGAGTCCCGTCCTTTCATCGAGCCCCAGCGTGAGATTCAGATTCTGAACCGCCTGGCCTGCCGCGCCCTTGCCGAGATTATCGAGACAGGAAACGACGATGAGCCGCTTCCCATCGGCGTGGAGCGCGAAGCCGATATCGCAAAAATTGGTTTTGATAATGTGCTGCACCTCCGGCAGCGTCCCTGCTGGATGAATGCGGAGCAACGAACGGCCCGCATAGAACTTTCGGAAGAGCGCCTCGATGTCCTGCGGCGTCTGGTGTTTCGCCAGCGTCAGGTAAATCGAGCACAAGATGCCGCGGGGAATGGGCAGGAGGTGCGTGGAGAACACCACCTGCGATTCCGGCAAACCGGTATGTTCAAGGATTTCCGGCGTGTGCCGGTGGGTGAACAGGTTGTAAGCGCGGAAGTTTCCATCCACTTCCACGAATTGCAGGTCGCGGCGGGGCTCTTTGCCCGCGCCGCTTGCGCCGGATTTGCAATCGCAAACGACCGTATGCCCGGCGGCCAGAAGTCCAGCCTCCTGCAACGGCCGCAGGGCTAGAATTACGCTGGTTGCATAACAACCGGGATTAGCGATCAGCTTCGCGGTTTTGATTCGCTCGGCGTAAAGCTCAGGAAGGCCATAGACCGCTTCGCTGAGTCGCGAGGCATGCGGCGTGGGCAGTTTATACCAGGAAGCATAGGTTTCGGCGGACCCGAAGCGGAAAGCGCCGCTCAAATCAATCACGCGTAGCCCGTTATCCAGGAGTTTCGGAGCCAGTTCAGCGGAAACTTCGTGCGGCGTGGCCAGAAAGGCGGTTCCAGCGGTGCTGCCGGCAATGGTCTCCAGCGACAGCGGCTTCACGGAAGCCTCACCCCAGCCGCGCAACTGAGGAAACATTTCGGAAAGGCAATGCGCCCCGTTGGGCTCCCGCACATAAAAGGTTGGCTTGGCAATCCCCGGATGGCGCAGGAGCAGCGTCGCCAACTCGAATCCTGTATAGCCGGTGACACCGATGACGGCGATGTTGCGGGGATCTCTCATTTCACGTGCGCTTCGATCTTTTTCTGGAGGGAGTCCCGCGTCTTGCGGCTGGGGGTAATGATCAGGACCGTGTCGTCCCCCGCGATGGTGCCGGCGATTTCCGGAAACTTCGCGGCATCCACGGCCGCGGCCAGCGGCTGAGCCCCGCTCGGAGGCGTCTTCAACACCAGCAGGTTTTCCGCCGGGCGAATGTCCAGCAGGAATTCGCGGAGCGCCCGAGTCAGCGGAGCAACGCTCGCGGATTCGTCCGGCAAAGCCGATCCCGTCTTGTAGCCCTCCGTGGTCTTAATCAGCTTCAGTTCCTGGAGGTCGCGCGAAAGGGTAGCTTGCGTGACACGGAGCCTCTGTTGCGCCAGGCGGCGGCGCAAATCCTCCTGATTGCCGATGCGCTCGCTCGAAACGAGCCGCAGGATCTGTCCGTGCCGGTATGTTTTTGTCGCGCTCATGGCAAATATACAGCCTACTGCATATTTATACAGGCGCGAGGACGATGCTGTCAAACTTTTTTGATAAAATCTGGCGCGGAGAAACGCGAAAGCGCCGCGGTTCGCCGCAGGCAGCGGGTCACGGAAGACAAGGCACTGGTCCAGGGGGCAGGTCGGCCCCAAAAAGGGCAGCTACTTCATACGCTGCAAGACCAAGATGACTGCTGGATTTTCCGCCCCAAGAATGTTACCTATCAAAAATAGCCCTTTTGGGTAAGATGAGCGACACTTGCAACATCTCGGGATGCAAACACGACGTCCCCGCCGCCCTGGCGGAGCTGAAGGTCTGTGTCCTGCATTTCACCCTTTCCCTGGAAGCAAGCTGCGCAGAGATGCGGCGGGAGACCGCGCTGGGAAATGCCCCGCAGGAAAGACAGCGGGATATCATGAAATTCATCACTACCAACGGCGAATCCCTGGCCCGCGTGGCAACCAGTGGCCTGCACCTCACGGATGACCTGAAAGCCCGCGTCTTGAGCACCTTTCTGACGCTGATGAACCTCCGGGAGAACCTGGACCGGGCTTCCATGCGCACCCCAGCCGGCCGCGGCGGCAGCTTCCGCTGATGCACCTCATGAACCGATGTATTTGGAGTAGAGCGATCGCGCGATCGCGGGGTCTTTCGTGCCCTTCAGAATTGCCCGGCCGTCGCTGAAGATGGTCATTTCATACGGGGCCACCTGGAATCGCAGAAGGAAACCGTTCTGGCGGACGCCCGGAATGCTGGAAGCCAGCCGCTTCTGCAGGGCCGGAAGATCCAGACTGCGTCCCTGCTCGTGAATTTGCACGGAGTCGCGCCCGCACATGGTTATATGCGGCTGGGCCTGGCCCTCCAGATAGGGAAATTCGCGGAGGGCGCACGCACGGCAGCGGGGATTTCGCTCGGGCCGGACGGATTGGAAGCGGCCCGTCCAGACGTCCCACGAAAGCAATCGGCCGTGCAGGTAGCGTTCGTTGCCGGACAGCAGCTTCAATGCCTCGGCCGCCTCGAGCGATGCGATCAGATTCACGATCGGCCCAAGAACGCCGACGGTGTCGCAGGTTTCTTCCAGGCCTGGCGCGCCGCCGGTTTCGAGCAGGCAGGCAAGACACGCGGTTTGCTGCGGCCGAATCGTAAGGGTCAACCCATAGCTGGCAACTGCAGCAGCGTAGACCCAGGGAGTGCCAGATTGGACGGCAAAATCGTTGATCAAAAAACGAGTTTCAAAATTGTCCGTCCCGTCGAGGATCAGCGGAAATCCGGAGAGGAGTTCCTGCGCATTCCTGGAATTGAGATCCGCCACAACTCCGTCAATCTGGACGTCCGAGTTCAACGCACGAAGTTTACGTTCCGCGGCGACCGCTTTGGGCAACGCTTCCCGTGCATCGGCCTCATCGAAAAGAATCTGGCGCTGCAGGTTGGACGGCTCCACGAAATCCCGGTCCAGGATGCGAATGCGGCCCACGCCCGCGCGGACCAGCAGATTGGCCACCGCGGCGCCGATGGCCCCGCAGCCCACAATCACCGCACTCGACCCGAGCAGGCGGGCCTGGCCTTCGGGTCCAATGCCCGAGAACAACATCTGACGGGAGTACTTCTCGTTATGCGAAGGAGTCACGTAAAATAGAATCCCAGCACTGCAGGTTTCTTTTCCTCTTCATCATAGCGCCAAAGCGACCGGGGGAGGCAACGCGCCTGTGCTAAGGTTCGTCTGTGTTATAGAACGCATGAAACGCCGCTGGAGCAATGGGTTGCGAGCGATTGTCCTTCTGGCTGTAACGCTGGGAGGAGCACGAGCGCACGCCCAGACCAATCCGGAATCCCCGGCCGGTAAGCCAGCAGAACCGAAATTGGCAAGCGTGCGCGTCGTTACGGAGGACGGCAAGGTTCTGCAGGCACAACTGCAAAGCCTGCCGGTGCGCATTGGCGAGCCTTTGCGACCCGAGCAGATCGCTGCCAGCATCCGAATTCTTTATCAAACGGGAAATTACGCGGATTTGCGCGCCGTCGTCTACCCCGAGGGCGACGGTGTTCGACTAGATTTTGTGGCTCGCGAAAATCTTTATTTCAATCAGATATTGATCAACGGACTCACGCCCCCGCCCACCCAGGCATCCGCCGTCGCCGCCATGCAGCTTTCGCTGGGGCAAACCTACCACGAGCGGGATGTCAAGGACGGAGTAGACCGATTGCGCGACGCCCTGCGAGAAGAAGGCCTGTATCGGGCAAAGATCAGCGTCGAGGAGCGGCCTTTCCCCGAAACGCACCAGCTGGATGTGATCGTGAATCTGGATCCCGGTCCGAGAGTCCGGGCAAAGAAGATCGATTTGATCAACAACACCGAATACCGGGATGCCGATCTCCTGGCCAGGTTCAAGCTGAGGCCCGGAAGCCCGCTGACGATCGCGAAAGTGCAATCGGGAACCGGGCGCATCCGAAAATTCCTGGAAAAGAAGGGGCACCTCAGCGCGCGCGTTTCGGTCCGCAGAGGCGAACTGGATGCGGCAGCCAACACGATTCCTTTGACGCTTGAGGTATCGGAAGGGCCGCTGGTGCGCGTCGCCTTGATCGGGGCCAAATTATCGGGTCGCGATCTGAAGAAACTGGTTCCTGTATATCAGGAAGGTTCCGTTGACACGGACCTTTTGGAAGAAGGCCGGCGGAATCTTCGGGAGCGGATGGAGCGAGAGGGATACTTCGACGCAAAGGTGGACTACGCCGTGGCAGCCCGCGACGTGGAGGGCGCAAAGTCGGGAAAGAAAGGTTCGGAAGAGATCATCACCTACACCGTGCTGCGAGGATCCCGGCATCAACTTTCGCGCATCGAAATTAATGGAAACCGCTACTTCAGCACGGACCTCTTGAAGAGCCGGCTGGCGATTTCGACCGTAAGCCTGTTCACCCGGCCGCGTTTCAGCCGCCGTCTGATGGAAGCCGACGCCCTCTCGATGAAAAACCTGTACATCTCAAACGGGTTTCTTTCGGCAAGAGTGGATGGGCAGGCGGAGGAAGTAAACAAGAAAAAGGGCGGAGATCTAATCGTTCGCTTCAATATAGAAGAAGGAAAACAGACGCTGGTCTCCAGTCTACAGGTGGAAGGCATGCACGCCGTGACCGAGGAGCAGATTCGCGAGGTTTTAGGGGCGCTGCCGGGGCAGCCATTTTCGGACATCAACGTTTCCAGCGATCGCGACAACGTGCTGGCGCTCTATTACAACCAGGGCTTCCCGGAGGCAACGTTTTCCTACACCTCGGAGCCCGACACTTCTCCGGAAGCACAAGCCTCCACCGCCAAAGAAAACGCGAAAGCAGAAGAGGTGACCGGCGAAGCTCGCAAGTTCGCCATCGAACGCGCGGAACCCGTAAAGCTGGTCTATAAAATCGCGGAAGGCCCGCGAATTTCCGTGAAAAGGATTTTTCTCACCGGATATAACCACACCCGCCAGCGAGTCATTCGCCGTGAAGTCAAGGTGAAGCCTGGGGCGCCTTTGCGCGAAGGGGAGGTCGTCGAGTCCCAGCAGAAGCTGTACAACCTCGGGGTTTTCAATCGCGTGACCATCGAGCCTCAGAACGCAAGCGGCAGCGATCCCGAAAAAGACATCGTGGTTCTGGTCGAGGAAGCAAAGCGATACACCATTGCCTACGGCGGCGGATTCGAAGTGCAGCGCTTGGCGAGCACTACGGATCCCACCGGCGGAGAAATTCAGGCCGCGCCGCGCGGCATTTTCGAAATCTCCAAGCAGAACGTGAGCGGCCGCGCCGATTCTCTCGCCTTGAAACTTCGCGGCAGCACCATTCAGGGGCGCGCGCTGCTTGCTTATACTGCGCCTAATACATTCAACATTTCGAAATTGAGTTTGCAAGCGAATGCCTACGTCGAAAAAACGCAGGACATCAACACCTTCGGGCAAACGCGTTACGAGGGGAACACGCAGCTCACCTACCAGGTAACATCCCGCTCGTCCATGTTGTTCCGCTACGCCTTCCGCAAAGTCACCGTCAGCAACCTGAACATTCCAGCGGGAGAGGTGCCGCTTTTCAACCAGCCGACGCTGGTTTCTCTGTTCGGCGCAACGTATGTTCGCGATTACCGCGATAACCCAGCGGACGCTACGAAAGGCTCCTTCAACACGGTGGATGTCAGCGCGGCGGGCACGACCATCGGCTCGAGCGCCAGCTTCCTGCACTATTCTGTGCAGAATTCCACCTACACGCCACTCTCACGAAACTGGAATTTTGCTCGAGCTCTCCGTATCGGCATTCTGCAGCCCTTTGGCAACACCGTTTCCCTGAGCTTTCCGGCGCCCACGATAGCTCCGCTGCCGCAGGTAATCCCGCTCCCGGAAAGGCTCTTTGCGGGGGGCGGCACCTCAATCCGAGGGTTCGCGCTCAACCAGGCGGGTCCGCGCGACGCCCTGACGGGTTTCCCGGTGGGAGGCCAGGCGCTTGTAATACTCAACCAGGAAATACGTTTCCCTTTGAAGCTGCCAATCGTCGGCACAAAGCTCGGCGGAGCGTTATTCTATGACGCCGGAAACGTCTACAGCCGGGCCAGCCGCGTAACTTTGCGATGGTCGCCGCCGAAGCCCGTGTTCGTGGCTGCTATTCCGGGTCAGCCGCCGGGGCCGTTTAACCCAACGCGCTGCGTGGCCAACTGCACGAATGAGCTAAACTATCTCTCGCACACCGTCGGCTTTGGGCTGCGCTACGCCACACCCATCGGCCCCATCCGGATTGATCTGGGCTACCAACTCAATCCCGCTGAATTTGTCATTCCTTGCCAGAACACCCGGGTGTTCTGTCAGCAGGGGGCACACCTGCAGAAGTTTCAGATATTTTTCAACCTGGGCTCGAGCTTCTGATGCGTAAACAGATCACAACCGCGGCGATGTTCGTTGCCCTGCTCACGATGCCGTGCCGCGGCCGGGCTCAGGAGGTGGTTGACCGGATTGTGGCCAGGGTCGAAACAGACATCATCCTGCTGAGCGACGTCCGGCAACTGAACCGCTACCAGGTTTTTCTGGATGGAAAAGCGCAAAGCGACGCGGACATTTTGAATCGCCTGATCGACCAGTGGATTGTCCGCAGCGAAGCAAGTGTCGCCCGGTATCCGCAGCCCTCGGATGACGATGTGAACCGCAGCATCGAACGCCTGAAGCGCTCTTTTTCCTCGCCCGAGGAATTCCAGGAACGCCAAAAGAACAGCGGCATCACCGACGAGGAAATTCGCCTGTTCGTCCGCGCGCAGCTCTATCTGAGTAATTACCTGGATAGCCGCTTCCGTCCGGCAATCCAGATCGACGAAAAAGCCATCGAAGACTTTTACAAGTCCCGCGTGGTGCCTCGGGCGGAATCGCGCGGGCAGACTCCGCCCACGCTGGAGAACGCGCGCGACTTCGTCCAGGAAGCGCTGGTGCAGCAAGCCATTAATGAGCAGGCCGATCGTTGGCTCAAGGAGAGTCGTACGCGCGTCCGGGTTGAGCTTATGTTGGACGGGAAGCCCCAATGACCAAGGAATCCCGCCACAAGAAGATTCTGTGGCTCGAGCATCTCTTCTGGGTGCTCGGCACCTGGACCCTGCTCGCCGTGGCCCTCGCGATCATCGCACTCGGCAGCGGCCTTGCCAATCCCCTTTTGCGCCGCTTCATTGTAAATCGCTTGCAGAATTTGACCGGAAGCCGCGTGGAAGTGCGCACGGTTTCGGTCGGATGGTTTTCGCTGAACGCTACGGTGAACGGCCTGGTGATTCACGGCAAAGAGCCGCCAAGCACGGAGCCGCTGTTAACCGCTGAGCAGGCCAGGATCGGCTTGCGCATCGATTCCTTCTGGGGGCGCCGTGTTTCCCTGAACGATCTGGTGCTGGTGCAACCCAGGGTTCACCTGCGGGTGGAGAAGGATGGCCGCAACAATCTTCCGGCTTTCAAGAAAAGCAGTTCCAAAGAGCCCCTGCAACAAACGCTCCTGGACTTGCACGTGCGTCACGTTGAAATCAAGGATGGCTGGTTTCTTTACAACAATATGCGGTCGCTGGTCGCGATGGAAGGCGGCGATTTCCGCCTGAATGTCACTGCCGGCGGAACCCCTGAACATCCGCTCTATCTCGGGGCCCTGGATTGGGATTCCATTCAACTGGCACGAAGGCGCGATGTCCCGTTGCCCGCAAACCTGTCCGCAAAGTTTTCCGCGAGCCGTGATGGCTTTTCGGTGGAACAAGCGGTGCTGGACGTGGGGCGCTCGCACGTGGACCTGCAGGCAGAAACCAAGAATTTCGAGTCTCCCGACTGGACCTACCGCTATCGTGCCTGGCTTGACCTCCTGGATATCCGCGAGGCTTTTCGCACTCCAGAGGTGCCGCTGGGCCGAATTGATCTGCGCGGTGAAGGAACGCTTGCTTCCGGCACGATCAAGGGCAAAGGCGAGTTCGCGGCGGATAACATGGTTCTGGGCTTCGAGGACTTTCATTCCGCTAATTTGACAAGCCGCTCCAGTTACCTGCTCGATCCCGATGGAGTTGTTCTTCCAGACTTCGCGGCTTACGGCCTCGGAGGCAGCGTCAAAGGCCGGGTCACCATGAAGTTCGACGGCCTCAAGTTCCGGGGAGAAACCAAGGTCCAGGGCATTCGTCTGGCCGCGGTCACTCCGGCGATAGACCATACAGGCTTTCCGATAGACAGCCTTCACTGGGATTCCGTGATTTATGCGGACACCGTGGAAACCTGGCACGACAATTTCCGCGACTTCGATATTTCCGCGCGCATGCGCTGGGACGAACCCGATGAAACCGCACCTGGCCATGTTCCGGTTACCAGCGATGCAGTTCTCCACTATCGCTACACTCCAAACTCTCTCGAGCTCAGTCAATTCGATTTTGAAACTCCCACCTCGCGAGGAAGCTTCACTGGAGTTCTTCATCCGAAAAATACGTCCCTGGATGTGCGGATGGACGTTGGCTCGCTCGCTCCCTGGGACGATTTCATTCACGCGCTTTCCGGCGACAAGCCGGGTACGCCTGCCGCGAAAATCCTCATCGACGGTTCGCTGCAGTGGAACGGACGAATTATCGGCCCGTCGGATGGCCCGACGTTCCAGGGCCACTTCCACGGAGAGCACGCGCGCTACGACAATTTCGCTCTCGACTCCCTGGACGGCGACATGACCTACTCCCCCCGCGAACTGGTCCTCGCCCGGGCCCACGCCCGCCGTGGCACGATGGAGGCCGGCGTCGACGGACAATTGCAATTGACCGATTGGGAGTTTCGTCCGGAAAATCAATGGGTCAGCGAACTGAATCTTGAAAAAGTTCCTCTCGAATCGTTGGAGCAGCTCGCCGGGAAGAAATATCCGGTCCAGGGTTTGCTCACCGGACAATTCCACGGTCGCGGAACCCGCGCCGAACCTTCCTTAACGGGCTTGTTGGACTTGGCGGATGCGACCGTTTACACCGTCCCTTTCAACCGCCTCCGCGGCCAGCTGACGGTGCTGCCGGACGAAGTCCGCCTTTCGAACGCCGAGTTGCGCTTTTTCGGCCCCACCGCGGAAAAGTCCGGAGGCGCCGGAATCGTCACCGGTTCGGTTGCGTACCGCTACGCCGATGAGTCGCTGACAACAGATCTGGTCGGGGCATCGCTGCCGCTGGCAAATTTCGGGAGGATCAAAGCCTCGGGCCTCCCCCTGGATGGCCAGATGTCGTTTCACCTGAAGTCCAGCGGCCCGCTCCGCGCCCCACTTGCGGACGGTTCCTTTCGCGTTGTCAACCTGCAAGTGGGCTCGGAAGTCATCGGCAGCTTTGGTGGCGATCTGCAATCCGATGGGAAACTGGCACAACTGAAACTCAGCTCCGCCATGAGCGAGGGAGCAATCACCGGAGGTATCACCCTGGGTCTCGTCGATCCGATGCCGCTTGACGGGAAAATATCCATTCGCAACATCAACCTGGACCCCTTTCTGCTTTCGGCCTTGCATTTGGGTAAATTCGGGGGACACGGCGTTGCGGATGGCGATCTCACGTTCCAGGGTGAGTTGCAGCGTCCCGAAACCTTGACTCTTGATGGGAATTTTTCGCGTCTGGTGTTCAACTACGGCAGCGTGCAACTCGAAAACCAGGGGCCAATCCATCTCACGTCCACAAAAGACAGCTTGAAAATCCTTAGCCTCGCGCTCAAGGGTACTGACACGAATGCGGAGTTGACGGGTTCCGTTCAGTTTACGGGCCGACGCACCGTGGCCATGAGACTCAATGGTTCCGTGGACCTGCGGTTGCTCAGTGGCTATATGACAAATGTGGACGTGAACGGCCACGCCGACATCAACACCTCGTTCGAAGGCACTCTTGACCGGCCCCGCATCATCGGCCGTGTAAAGTTGAGCGACGCTTCCGTACGCTCGGCGGATTTCCCCACTGGCCTGAGCAACGTGAAGGGCGACGTGGTCTTCGACGCCAACCGCCTTTTCTTCAATAACGTTACCGGCGAGGCAGGCGGAGGCCAGATTTCACTTTCCGGCTCAGCCAACTACTCCGAAAAGCCGTTTCGCTACGACGTCACCGCGAAGACCGATCGCATCCGCATCCGCTATCCGGAGGGCATGAGCTGGCTCGTCGGCGGATCGCTGCGGCTCTCTGGCACTCCGGATGGCGGACTGCTCTCTGGAAAAGTTCAGGTTCAGCGGGTAACTCTGAATGCGGGTATCGAAGCGGTTGGTTCCCTGACCTCCAGCTCCGCCAATGGCAGCAGCAGTTCGGATTTTCTGCGCAACCTGCAACTCGATGTGGAAGGCAGCTCCACCCCCGACACGCGCCTCGAATGGCCGGGCGCGCATCTCGAAGCCGAATCCAGCCTGCGGGCCCGCGGCACCGCCGAGCATCCGATTCTCCTGGGACACATCCACGTCCTTTCGGGCGATCTCTACTTCCATGACAACCGCTACAACGTCACGCGCGGCGATCTGAATTTCGCCAACCCTTTCCGCATGGATCCGGTGATCAACTTCGAAGCCACCACCAACATCCAGCAATACCAAATCACCCTCAACTTCACGGGGCAGGCCAGCAAGATGAGTCTGTCGTATCGCTCCGATCCGCCATTACCCGGAAACGACATCGTCACCCTCCTGGCCCTTGGACAAACGAGTTCAGAGACCGCCATGCACGGCGGGGTCACCGGGCAGGCTGGCGCCGCCGGCAATAGCGGGGCCACGGCGTTGCTCACGGAAGCGATTTCCAGCCAGTTGGGCGGCCGCGCGGAGCGTTTGTTTGGGATCACCCGGTTCCGCGTGGATCCCGGCCTCGCCGGCTTTGGCAGCACAACTTCCTCGTCGAACGTCGGCGCGCGCGTGACCGTCGAGCAGCAGGTTACCCGCGATCTGACAGTCACCTACGTCTCCAACGTAAGTTCCTCCCAGCAGCAGGTCATCCAGGTGGAGTACAACTTGAACCGCAATATTTCGATTGTGGGATTACGCGATCAGAACGGCACGTTCGGCGTGGACATCAAGTTCAAGAAACGCTTTCAGTAGCAAACGTCACAGAGAAAATTCGTCGAATGGTTTTACTGGGGATCCTGCTGTTGCGCCGATTGTTGAGCGCTATCCGGCTGCCGCGGAAGGCGGCCTTGAAACCGCTTGCCCGGTGTGGCGAGTCGGGCATTCTGTCCGACACCAGGATTTTCCTGCTTGGCTTCCTGCAAGGCTTCCCTCGCTGCTTTTCCCGCTGAAAGGCGAATCGATTCCTGAATCTCGCGCCCGATCTTCGGTGATTCGGCGGCCATTTTCTGGCCCAGCGGTGAGCCATAAAATTGCAGCAAGCCTTTGATCTCCTCATCCGTGTAGTGCTTGTCGTAGACGGAAATCAGTTGCGCCGTCACCGCATCCACATCGAATTTCTTTTCGTAATTGCTGATCACCGCATTGACAAACGTCTGTCCCTGCTGGTTGTTGGGCACCGTTTCGAGCAGCTTTTCGCGGTGTTGCTCGGCTGCGCGGGTCATGGAGTCCTGCACCAGGTCGCGCGCGCCAAGCAATTCGAGCAGCGAGCGGATATCCGCTTCCTTTGCCGGATCAATCGCGCCAATCGCAAGTTCGCCACTTTGTGTTGCGGGTGAAGTTTGTGGAGCCGCCTGGACTTCCGCGAGGGAGCCACCCTGGATGGCTACAAGAAATGTGCCGATGTAAATCACGATGAGTGCCAGAACCGCCTTCATGACTGCCTCCACATCTTTGCCAGGGCTTTCCCGAATGCCTGGAATCATTACCGCTACAAGAAGTCTAAAGAAGCGTTTTGTCCCTGACGCCTGCTCCAAAGTCCAGAATTGTTGCTTCCGTCACTGACCCTCCGTGCAGGTAGTGGAGCGCTCGAAAATACGAAACCATGTCAGAGTAGAGCCTGCGGAATGGGTGCTCTGCTGGGCTCTGACGATTTGTAAGACTGCGCGCGTTTAAATGGCCACTTTTCCCCAAGGCGACGGCTCGAACGCCAAATTTGCCGAAGAGCGCCGGTTGATGGTGGAGAGCCAGATCCGCAAACGCGGCGTAACCGTGGAGCGCGTGCTCCTCGCGATGGCCACCGTGCCGCGCCACGAATTTGTACCGGCATACTGGAGCAACCAGGCGTATGCGGACGAACCGCTTCCCATCGGCTACGGGCAGACCATTTCGCAGCCATACATCGTGGCCGCCATGGTGGCCTCGCTGGGATTCACTGGCTCGGAAAACGTCCTGGAAATTGGAACCGGTTGCGGTTATCAGGCCGCGGTCGTTTCACTTCTCGCGAGAGAAGTCCACACCGTGGAACTCCTGCCCCAACTGGCGCAGTCGGCGGCGGAGCGGCTCCATCGTCTGGGCTATGCCAACGTGCAAGTTCATTGCGCCGATGGCACTCTCGGTTGGCCTAGCTTCAGCCCGTACGATGCGATTCTGATTGCCGCTGCCGCGCCCTCGGTTCCGGAACCACTAATGCAACAACTTGCGGTAGGCGGGCGGCTGATCGCGCCTGTCGGAGAAGAAGACAAACAGGAATTGCAGTTGGTCACAAGGCGTGAAGGCAAGTTGCTTGTGAAGCAGGGCGGCGCCTGCCGGTTTGTGCCGTTGATGGGGAAGCACGGCTGGCGAGAATAGCCCCTTACTTTGCAACACAAAGTACTTGACACAGCTTCCCCATTTCCCTATCCTGCCCTCGTGCCTATCCCACGCTCCAACCGCGCTCCGCTTCCCCGGCCGATCCCCATCGACGCCCGGGCCGCCGATCACCTGCGCTATATCCGCGAAACCATGGAGAACGCCGCGGAATTCACGGCTGTTCCGGGCTGGGGTGGTGTAGCCATGGGCGCGACCGCTCTCGCCGCGGCTTTTCTCGCTTCTCGTCAGGATTCACCTCGCGCCTGGCTCGCCGTGTGGCTGGCGGAAGTGTTTGTGGCCTTAGCTATCGCTGCTCCCGCGGCTGCCACCAAGGCGAGGCGCGCCAACTACTCGCTCTTCAGCGGTCCGGGCCGGAAATTCGCCCTCAGCTTTGCTCCACCGATCATCGTCGGCGGATTGCTGACCCTGGCCTTATTCCAGTTCGGCGCCGTAGCCGTATTGCCGGGTGTTTGGCTGCTGCTGTATGGTACCGCCATCGTGACCGGCGGGGCGTTTTCCGTTCGCGCCGTGCCTATCATGGGAATGTGCCTGATGGCTCTTGGCGCAGCGGCTCTGTTCGCTCCGGCGTCCTGGGGCAACCTGTTTATGGCCGCGGGATTTGGACTCGTGCAAATTGCCTTTGGTGTCTGGATCGCCTTGCGGTACGGGGGATAAGCGAGTAAGTTTTCGAACGAAAGGAATTCATGGCCAAGTCGTCCACAGTCCGGCAGGAACGCACGCAACGCGAGGAAGGTCCCTCTCCCGTTCGAAGCGCCGCGTCGCAACATGTTTCTGTTCCGTTGGACCGGTTGATTCACGAACGGATCCGTCTGGGCATCGTCAGCGCCCTTGCCGTAAATCGCACGTTGACGTTCAACGAGCTCAAAGCATTGCTGAAAACCACAGACGGAAATCTCAGCGTTCATGCGCGGAAGCTCGAAGAGGCGGACTACATCCTGTGCACGAAATCGTTTGACGGGCGCCTCCCCAAGACCGAATACCGGCTGGCCCCCGCGGGACGCAAGGCGCTGGAGCGCTACCTGGATCACATGGAGGCGTTGATTCGCGCAACCCGCGAGAAGTGAAATTTTTTTGTTCTTGTACTTTGCATCGTAAAGTACATTGCGTCAGTTGGCGGCGGAGAAAGAATCATGCTCATGCACAACCCTGTCTTGGAAAAAGTAGTCCTCCAGCCCCGTCCCTCCGTCCCCGCGGCGGCACCCCAGCTCCATGTCGCGATCATCTGCGACGGCAACGGCCGCTGGGCCACTTCCCGCACCCTGCCGCGTTCCGCGGGCCATCGCGCGGGCGCGGAGGCCGCCCGCCGCGTCATCCGCAGCGCGCCGCACCTCGGCATTCACACGCTGACGCTGTTCGCTCTCTCTTCCGCAAACTGGGCGCGGCCTGCCGCCGAAGTCGCCGCCATTCTCCAGATTCTCCAGGAATATCTTCTGGCCGAAACCTCCCGCTGCCTCGACGAAGGCATTCGCCTGAACATCATCGGCCGCCGCGACCGGTTGCCCGCCAACCTGCGTGAAGCCATCGCCGATTCCGAGGCGCTCACCGCCAACGGCAGGAAACTCCATCTGCGGCTGGCCATTGACTATTCCGCGCGCCACACAATTTTTCAGGCCGCCAGCAAGTTCTACAAAGTCACCAACCTCTCGAGCGACGCTTTCAGCAATGTGCTCGCCGAAGTCCAGCGAGGCGGGTCCACTGACGTGGATCTTCTGATTCGCACCGGTGGAGAGCAACGCCTTTCGGATTTTCTGCTCTGGGAATGTGCCTTCGCCGAGTTTTGCTTTCTGCCCAAGCGGTGGCCGGATTTCACGCCCAAAGACCTGCGCGACATGGTGAAGGAGTTCGAACAGCGCGAACGGACACGCGGCGGCCTGCCTCGCGAAGCCGAGCTTTGAATAATAGAAACCTCACCCTCGACAATACCAACGGCCAGATCACGGTAGGTTCGATGAGGGGAGATGCCATCGTCCGAGCCAGCTTTGCTGCGTTGCACTAGCGACCCTTCCGGCGTTCGCGATCCATGGCGAAGGCGCGGTGAAGCACCCGAGTAGCCGTCGCCGTCAGATGGAAGTTTTCCAACTCGCCTTCCGTGGCATACGCAACGTCCGTAACGTCGCTTCCGGCCTGGGCCTCGCCCCCCAGCCGCTCGCAAAGATAGTCCACAATCACATAGTGGTACTTGGGGCGAGACCTTTTTCCCAGATCGGGCGCCGCCGGATCGAGAAATATGCGGTCGAAAGCCTCAATCATGTCCAGCACTTGCACTTCGAGTCCGGTTTCCTCCAGCAATTCCCGCGCGACACCTTCCTGCAAAGACTCCCCTAGTTCCAGAGTTCCGCCCGGGATCGACCATTGCCCCAGCAGCGGCTCGCTGCCCCGCTTGATCAACAGGGCGCGCCCGTTCTCGATGACCACCCCACCAACGCCCACCACCGGCCGATCCGGGTACTCTCTCGCCATGGCCTGTTATTCTTTCATCGAAGGTGTTGAGTTACACTGAATAGCCGGTGAATGAGCCTCAACTGAAGGTTCACGCGCCGGGTATATAATACGCCGGTTGGTGGGTCCTGGGATTTCAGGCTTAACCGGCTGAAAATCGAATCGGAGGATGGAGACGTGATCCGCT
>Ga0210403_10001329_pt1 | contig 23585 bp, 19 predicted proteins | sample IncBWC19MmetaG_FD_150863 | JGI IMG/M metagenome (GOLD analysis project Ga0210403, IMG submission 150863) | Forest soil microbial communities from Barre Woods Harvard Forest LTER site, Petersham, Massachusetts, United States - Inc-BW-C-19-M | ecosystem: Environmental > Terrestrial > Soil >... | reverse complement strand
GAGGCGCTTGCGCACGCCGGCGAGACCTTGATGGGCAAATTCCGCGACGGCATGCCGGTCAAGGCGGAAGCCGTCACGCTGATCCTGTCGAGTCTCGATCGTATTAAGGAGATATTGGCGGGCCTTGAGGCGACCGAAGCCGAGCCCGAGGGCAACGACCACGACCTGATCAGCCAGCTGGAAGAGATGGTCGAGCGCGGCATGGTCGCGATGGCCGCTGAGGCGAGCGCGCCTGAGGCTGCGCCGGTGGTTGAAGCTCCGCCGGTCGCGCCGGCTGCTCCCGTCGCGCCGAAGCAGACCCAGGGCACGCTGATCGATCAGACCCTGGAACGGCCCTTGCGTCCCGGCGAAGTCTCGCTGGACGAACTCGAGCGCGCCTTCCGCGAGACCAAGATCGAGATCGCGCCCGCTCCGGCGCCCGCTGTCGAGCAGCCCAAAGCAGCAGCCAAGGAAGCACCCAAGGAAGAGAAGCCCAAGCAAGTGACGAAGGAGGTCAAGGTGAAGGAAGCAAAGCCTGCCGCCAGCAAGGCCTCCGGTGACGCCGACATGCCCGAAGGCGACAAGGTCGCCAACCAGTCGATCCGGGTCAATGTCGACACCCTCGAGCACCTCATGACCATGGTCTCCGAGCTGGTCTTGACCCGCAACCAGCTGCTCGAGATCTCCCGCCGCAACGAGGACACCGAGTTCAAGGTGCCCTTGCAGCGCCTCTCCAACGTCACCGCCGAGCTGCAGGAAGGCGTCATGAAGACGCGCATGCAGCCGATCGGCAATGCCTGGCAAAAACTGCCCCGCATCGTCCGCGACCTCTCGGGCGAACTGGGCAAGCAGATCGAACTGGAGATGCACGGCGCCGACACCGAGCTCGACCGCCAGGTGCTCGATCTGATCAAGGACCCGCTCACCCACATGGTGCGCAACTCCGCCGACCATGGCCTCGAGACGCCGGCCGAACGTGCGGCCGCCGGCAAGCCGGAGACCGGAACCATCCGGCTGTCCGCCTATCACGAGGGCGGCCATATCATCATCTGCATCGCCGACAATGGCCGCGGCCTCAACACCGAGCGGATCAAGGCGAAGGCGCTCCAGAACGGTCTCGTCAGCGAGGCCGAGCTGGAGAAGATGACGGAAGCCCAGATCCACAAGTTCATCTTCGCGCCCGGCTTCTCCACCGCCGCCGCCATCACCTCGGTCTCCGGCCGCGGGGTCGGCATGGACGTGGTCCGCACCAATATCGACCAGATCGGCGGCACCATCGACATCAAGTCGGTGGCCGGCGAGGGCTGCTCGGTCACGATAAAAATCCCGCTGACGCTCGCCATCGTCTCGGCCCTGATCGTGGAAGCCGCCGGCGACCGCTTCGCCATTCCCCAGCTCTCCGTGGTCGAACTGGTTCGCGCTCGCGCCAACTCCGAGCACCGCATCGAGCGCATCAAGGACACCGCGGTTCTTCGTCTGCGCAACAAGCTGCTGCCGCTGATCCACCTGAAGAAGCTCCTGAAGATCGACGACGGCTCGACCTCCGATCCCGAGAACGGCTTCATCGTGGTGACGCAGGTCGGCAGCCAGACCTTTGGCATCGTGGTCGACGGCGTGTTCCACACCGAAGAAATCGTGGTCAAGCCGATGTCGACCAAGCTGCGCCACATCGACATGTTCTCCGGCAATACCATCCTGGGCGATGGCGCCGTCATCATGATCATCGACCCCAACGGCATCGCGAAAGCCTTGGGCGCCTCCGGCGCTTCCGCCCATGAGATGTCCGAAGACCATGCCGCGGCGCACGCCTCCTCGGGCGAGCAGATGACCTCGCTCCTGGTGTTCCGCGCCGGCACCACCCAGCCCAAGGCCGTGCCGCTGGCCCTGGTCACCCGTCTGGAAGAGATCGCCGCCGACAAGATCGAGCTCTCGAACGGCCGCTACATGGTGCAGTACCGCGAGCAGCTGATGCCGCTGGTGCAGATGGAGAGCGTCGAGGTCCGCTCCACCGGCTCGCAGCCGATCCTGGTGTTTGTCGACGACAAGCGCGCCATGGGGCTCGTGGTCGACGAGATCGTCGACATCGTCGAGGAGCGCCTCAACATCGAGGTCGCAGGCTCCCGCGAGGGCATTCTGGGCTCGGCCGTGATCAAGGGCCAGGCCACCGAGGTGATCGATGTCGGCCACTTCCTGCCGATGGCGTTTGCCGACTGGTTCACCCGCAAGGAGATGAAGCCCTCGGCCATGGCGCAGTCGATCCTCCTGGTCGACGACAGTGCCTTCTTCCGCAACATGCTGGCGCCGGTGCTCAAGGCCGCCGGCTACCGCGTCCGCACCGCGCCGAACGCCCAGGAAGGGCTCTCGGCGCTGCGCTCGGGCCAGACCTTCGATGTGGTGCTGACCGACATCGAAATGCCCGACATGAACGGGTTCGAGTTCGCGGAGACCATCCGCGCCGACCAGCACCTCAACCAGGTGCCGATCATCGGCCTGTCCTCGCTGGTGTCGCCGGGCGCGATCGAGCGCGGGCGGCAAGCCGGCTTCCACGACTATGTCGGCAAGTTCGATCGTCCCGGCCTGATCGCGGCGCTGAAGGAACAGACCGCCGAGCTGAACCAGGCGGCCTAGCGCATGATCCGGAAAAGTGTGCGGCGGTTTTCCGAAAAGAATCATGCGCAAACGTCGAGGAGAGTGTGATGAGCAGCAAGAAAGAGACCACCGAGGGCCTGGTCGCCGAATACGTCACCGCCATGATCGGCGGGCAGCTGTTCGGCCTGCCGATCTCCCGCGTCCAGGACGTGTTCATGCCGGACCGGCTGACCCGCGTGCCCTTGTCCTCGTCCGAGATCGCGGGCGTATTGAACCTGCGCGGCCGCATCGTCACCGTGGTCGACATGCGCGCGCGGCTGGGGCTGCCCAAGGCCGATGACGGCAAGCCGCCGATGGCGGTCGGCGTCGACCTGCGCGGTGAATCCTATGGCCTCCTGATCGACCAGATCGGCGAAGTGCTTCGCCTGCCCGAGGACAGCAAGGAAGAAAACCCCGTCAACCTCGATCCCCGCATGGCCAAGCTCGCCGGCGGTGTCCACCGTCTCGACGGCCAGCTCATGGTCGTCCTCGATGTCGATCGCGTGCTCGAGATGGCTACCAACAAGACCGCGCTCGCCGCGTAGCGAGTGCAACGACAAAGCAGGGAGAAGGTGAAAATGAAAACATGCCTTGTTGTCGATGACTCCGGTGTCGTGCGCAAGATCGCGCGGCGCATCATCGAAGAATTGGGTTTTTTCATCATGGAAGCCGAGGACGGCGACCAGGCCCTCGAAATCTGCAAGCATGCCCTGCCGACGGCGGTGCTGCTCGACTGGAACATGCCGGTGATGGATGGGTATGAGTTCATCACCCATTTGCGCCGCTTGCCCGGCGGCGACAAGCCCAAGGTGGTGTTCTGCACCACCGAGAACGGCATGGACCATATTGCGCGCGCGCTCGCTGCCGGCGCCGACGAATACATCATGAAGCCGTTCGACAAGGACATCGTCGCGGACAAGTTCCGGGAAGTCGGGTTGGTTGAGGCAACGTCGCCCCAGATCGCCTGATTCCAGTTTGCGTTTGAGAGGCCCTCAGTGACCCCGCCCGATTACGAGTACCTGCGCAAACTGCTGAAGGACCATTCCGGTCTCGATCTGTCTGCGGACAAGCAATATCTGATCGAGAGCCGCCTGCTGCCGCTCGCGCGCAAGGCCGGTCTCGCCGGCCTCCCCGAGCTCGTTCAGAAGATGAAGGGCGGCTCGGCCGCTTTCATCGCCCAGGTGGTCGAGGCCATGACCACCAACGAGACCTTCTTCTTCCGCGACAAGATCCCGTTCGAGCATTTCCGCGATACGATCATGCCGGAACTCCTGCAGGCGCGGGCGGGCCGCAAGAGCCTGCGGATATGGTGCGCCGCGGGCTCGACCGGCCAGGAGCCCTATTCGCTGGCGATGTGCCTGAAGGAAATGAGCGCGGCGCTCACTGGCTGGCGCGTCGAAATCCTCGCCACCGACCTGTCGCAGGAAGTGCTGGAGAAATCCAGGGCCGGCATCTACAGCCAGTTCGAGGTGCAGCGCGGCCTGCCGATTCAGCTCCTGGTGAAATACTTCAGGCAGATCGGCGAACTCTGGCAGATCAACGCCGACCTCCGCGCCATGGTGCAGCACCGTCAGCTCAATCTGCTGCACGATTTCTCCCAGCTCGGCAGCTTCGACGTGATCTTCTGCCGCAACGTGATGATCTATTTCGACCAGGACACCAAGACCAACATTTTTGGCCGGCTGGCCCGGACCATCGAGCCCGACGGCTTCCTGGTGCTGGGCGCGGCGGAGACGGTGGTCGGGCTCACCGAGCAGTTCAAGCCGATCGGGGATCGGCGCGGCCTCTACCGGCCGGGCGATTCGCGTGTGCCGGTGGCGAAGCCCGCGCCCGCTCGCATGGCCGCGCCAAAACTGACCGCCATGGCGGCGGGAGCCTGAGCGGCGATGTCGGAAGAGAGCAAAGGTGCCGATCGCGTCACCTTCAGCCGCGGCTATGATGTCTGCATCATGGCCATCGACGGCACGTGGCGGCGCGACTGCCAACTCAACGCGATCTCCGACAACGACGCGATCCTGACCCTGGAAGGCTCCATCCAGGGGCTTAACCTCAAGGAGTTCTTCCTGCTGCTGTCGTCGACGGGCCTGGCCTACCGCCGCTGCGAACTCGTGCGCGTCAACGGCACCGAGATGGATATCCAGTTCCTGAAGGGCAAGAACAAGAAGAAGCCGCGCAACGCCTCGCATGGCCAGGACGTCGCCTAGCAACTATTCCGGCAGCCTCTCGCCCGGACCAATCAAGCCTGAGAATGGGCCCGCCACGAGGCGCGACTAGTTCACGATGCGGTGAAGCATGGCGCGGCATGCGACGCGCGTCGTAACCTTTTTGATCACCTTGACCACCACTGTCTTGCAATGCCGAACACGGCGCGGCAACGTGCTGCCTCAATCGGCGCTTAAATGGATCGAGCTCGGCCCGTACATCCGGGCGTCGAGCAGGAACTGCAGGGCGGTGCCGGGGCTCGCAGCGCAGGCATTGAGCGCGCGGGATGCGCTGATATATTGCGGCATGACATCGTGGATCACGATCACGTCGGTCGCGTCCTGATCGCTGTACCCTCTCGGGCGATCGCCGCCTCGATCAGATTGATGTTGGCCTGGACATGCCCGACCGGGGAGATCAGGTCCGAGACGATCGCCCCAAAACTGTCGTTGCGCTCCTCGCAGAGCTCCGCCCTGTCCGCCGCTTGATGCATGGTTGTTCTCCCTTCGCGCAGGCTAGTCATGCCGCGCTACTTGTGGGTTAAGTGCTTGTCCCGTACAAATACGGGAGGTCGAGTCCGTTCCGGGTGATAGGATTCGGAAGAGCGCGCGTCATGATGATTCATTGGCGAGGATGATGGCACATGGCTAAGAAAGCAGCGCCTCGCGGCGAAATCTTTGTGGTCGACGATGATCCCGCCATCCGCGATACCTTGTCGATGGTGCTGTCGGCGGGCGGTTATGAGGTGATCTGCTTTGCCGACGGCGCAGCATTGCTCGCGGTGGCGCGCGGCCGAACACCATCCGCGATCCTGCTCGACGTGCACATCCCGGGTAAATCCGGCCTGGATATTCTCAAGGAACTGCACGGCGAGGATTATCCCGCGCCGATCTTCATGATCTCCGGCCAGGGCGATATCGCGATGGCGGTCTCGGCCATCAAAAGCGGCGCGCTCGATTTCATCGAGAAGCCATTTCGTGGCAGCGAGATCGTGGCGCGTCTGGACGAAGCGATCGGGGCCTATGCGCGCCGGCAGACGCAGAACGCCGCCTCCTCCAATATTGCCACGCTGCATTTCCCTGGCCGCGAGCCGCTGACGCGCAGGGAGCGCGAGGTGCTGGAGCAATTCACCACCGGCGCCTCCAACAAGGAAGCCGGACGCACGCTCGGCATCTCGCCGCGCACCATCGAAGATCATCGCGCCAACATCATGAAGAAACTCGGCGCCAAGAACGCCGCCGATCTCGTGCGCATCGTCATGACCGCGCAGCAGCGCGCGTCGTGATGGCTGTTGATTGAATGAGCTCATCCGCAGACTCGTTTCACCTCTCCCCTTGTGGGAGAGGTTGGATCGCATCGGAAGATGCGATCGGGGTGAGGGGTCTGTCTCCGTCTGCAAGACTCCTTGTTTCGCGCCCGCGGATGCAACCCCTCATCCGTCGCGGACTTCGCATAGCCGATGTGAAGCATCGGCGTCTGGAGAAACGGCGGCCGGAGGCCGCCTATGGCCACCTTCTCCCACAGGGGGAGAAGGGAAAGCGCTGCTAGAGCATGATCCGGAAAAGGGTGTAGCGGTTTTCCCTCGCGACAAACGCGTAGCGTTTGCGCGGAGATCATGCTCAATCAAAAAGTCAAAGCGCGATGACGATTCGACCTAATCTCATCGCGTTTTAGCCGTCCAGCGCCCTGCGGATCATGCGGGCGAGGTCCGATTTGCGATAGGGTTTTGCGAGCAGCATCACGCCGGCGTCGAGCCTGCCGTGATGAATGACGGCGTCCTCGGTATAGCCGGAGGTGTAAAGCACCTTCAGCGCTGCCCGTTCCTTCATGATCTCGTCGGCAAGCTGGCGGCCGTTCAGTGGGCCCGGCATGATCACGTCGGTGAACAGGAGATCGAACCTCGCGTTGCTCTCCAGGATCGCAAACGCCTCGGCGGCATTGGCCGCTTCGAGGGTGACGTAACCGAGCGAATGCAGCTGCGCCAGCACATAGTCGCGCACCAGCCGGTCGTCCTCGACCACCAGGATGGTCTCGTGCCCGCCTTCGATTTCGCTGTCCGAACCGGGGTCGGCTGAGGCCGCGGCGCCCGTGCCGGGCGGCAGGTACATCCGGATCGTCGTGCCCTGTCCCTCTTCGCTGTAGACCTTGATATGGCCGGCCGACTGCTTGATGAAGCCGTAGACCATGGAAAGGCCGAGACCAGTGCCCTTGCCCGGGCCCTTCGAGGTGAAGAACGGGTCGAACACGCGGTCGAGGATTGCCGACGGAATGCCGTAGCCGGTGTCGCTCACGGCGATCATGGCATAGGGACCGGGCCGCACATCGTCATTCTGGCTGGCATAGTTCTCGTCGAGATAGGCCGAGCCGGTTTCCAGGATCAGCTTGCCGCCGCCGGGCATGGCGTCGCGCGAATTCAGCGCGAGGTTGATGATGGCGGTCGCGAGCTGGTTGGGATCGACGGTGGCGACGCAGGTCTCATCCTTGAACACCGAATTGATTTCGATGTGTGCGCCGAGCGTCGGCCGCAGCAGCTTTGCAGTGTCGATGGTCAGCTGGTTGATGTCGGTCTCGCGCGGCTGCAGCGGTTGTCGCCGCGCAAACGCAAGCAGGTGCTGGGTGAGATCGGCGCCGCGGGCGGCGGCCTCGTCGATCATCTTGGTGATCGCGGCGAGCTGCGGCTCGCTGGCGACCGCGCCGGCGAGAATCTCGATGGTGCCGGTGATGACGGTCAGGATGTTGTTGAAGTCATGGGCGATGCCGCCGGTGAGCTGCCCGATCGCCTCCATCTTCTCGGACTGACGGATGCGGTCCTCGGCCGCGATCTTGTCGGTGAGATCGCGGATGAACCCGTTGAACACAAAGCCGTTGCGAGTCCTGAGCGCGCTGACGCTCAATTCGCCGGTAAATTCGGTTCCGTCGCGTCGTCTGATCCGGACGTCGTGGCGGGGATGCCGGACCTGCTCCAGCCCGGAAACCAGGAAACTTTTCAGGGCTTCTCGGATCGGTCCTTGTCCATCCGGTGCGCCCATCAATTCGAAGACGTTCTTGCCGAGCGCCTCCTCGCGTGACCACCCGAACATGGTCTCGGCTTGCGGATTCCAGTCCCGGATGACGCCACGTTGGTCGACCTGGACGAAGGCGTCGATCGCACTGTTGATGATGCCGCGCGCCAGTTGCTCGCTCTCGCGCAGCGTCTCCTGCGCGCGCCTGCTCTCGGTCATGTCGCGGCCGATATAGAAATGGCGCTTGATCGGCTCCGACCAGGCGCCCATCCAGGACAGCGTCACCACCCGCCCGTCCTTGTGGATGTAGCGTGAATCGCGGTTGCGCACCTGCTCGCCCCGCCGCGCGGCGCGCATTTCCTCGCGAGCCTGCGCGAGGTCGCCGGGATGGAGGAACTCGATGGCGTTATGGCCGATCATCTCCTCCGGCCGGTAGCCCAGAATGTTTTCGACACTGGGGCTGACCTGCACCAGGAATCCCCTGGAGTCGCTGATCAGGATCAGGTCCTGCGAAGCCTCGAAGATACGGCGCCGCTCTTCGAGGGCACCGGCCTTCGCGTTGGCTTCAATGATTGCCCGCGCAAAGGCGCGCGCCAGCACGCCGGTCTCGCCGCCGGCATCGACGGGAATCGGGATCGCGTCCTTGCGGCCGATGCTTTCTACCGCTGCCGTCAGCCGCAGGATCGGCCGGGTCAGCGAGCGCGCGACGATGATCGCCAGCACGGCCGCGCACAGCATTGCCACCAGGCCTACGAGCAGCGAGGTATTGCGGACGGCGACGGCCGGCGCCATGAACACCGTGTTCGGCACGGTTTCGATGACGCCGACCCACTGCTTGCCGGCCAGTAGCGCCGGCGCCAGCGCCACGCCGTTTCGCCTGCCGTCGGCGTCCATCGCGACCCGCGCGGTGCTCTGCATCGCATTCACCGCATCCGCAAGATAGGGCATGTCGTTCTGCCAGCCGCCTTCTGCCCCGGAACGCGCAGCGAATTCGCGCGCCGGGTCGGGATGGACGAGATAGTTGCCGTGGGCGTCGACGACATAGACTTTCTCGCCGGGCCGGGCCGAAGCGCGGACACGGTCCAGCGCAGGCCGCATGTCGACATTGACGACGACGATGCCGAACGGTTTGCCGTCCGCCGCCAGCACGGGCTTGGCAATTCGCATCGTCGGCACGTGTGGCGTTTCAATCACGCCGTTCTCTTCGTTGGGGCTGACAGGCGAGACGTAGACCCGATCGGAGGGCAGGTTGATGGTGTCGCGAAAATAGGGTGCATCACCAACCTGGCGCAGCTCGGCTTCCGGGACGATACGCACCGTGTCGTTCGGACCGGAGCGGTCGACCCGGACGATTTCCCTGTGGTGGTCGGCGATGCCGATCAGCCGCAGCGAATACGCCGGCTTGAGGGTCATCTGGGCGGCCAGACTGCCCTCCAGCCGCTCGCGCCAGACCGCCTCCGTGGTGTGATCTTCCGGATCGATCCCGCCATTGAGGCGGGCGCGCACCAGCCCGGCAATGGCCGCAAGGTTGGCGAACGTCGTGACATCGCCCGGTGCGGTGCGGACGCGGGACTCGAGATCGGCTGCAACCAAGCGCGAATGGGTCTCGATGCGGTCGAGCACGCGCGGCATGACCGCCTGCTCCACGCTGCGATAGCCGAGATACCCGACCGCAGCCACCGAGATCGCCACCAGCAGGATCATGGCGATCGCCAGCCGGGTCGTCAGTGTCAGGCCGGCGGAGGTAACCCCATCGCTTGCCGTCTGCCTGCTGTCCGACACAACGGGCGAGGCGCTCTTGGCATCGGCAATCTTGGTATCAGCAACCGGAAGCAGCATCGCGATCCCGCGCCTGGAGGCAGCTTTCGACCTTCGCCAGCAGTTCCGCCGGCCGGAACGGCTTTGGCAGGCTCGAAATCGCGCCAAGCTTGATCGCCATCGCCAAAAAATCGGGATGGGCGTCGGCGTCCGGCACCAGCGGCCGGCCAGAGATCACGATGATCGGCGTGGCCGGCTTGAGCCGGTGAATATGCCGCATGGCCTCGATCCCATCCATCCCCGGCATGAAAATATCGAGAAACAGCAGATCAAAATTGCCGGCTTCGAACGCCGCAATGCCTTTTTTGCCATCGCCGGCGACCTCCACGCTGTGCCCCGCCCGTTCCAAAAGCAGGCGGATCGTCATCTGTACGGCAGGGTCGTCGTCGACGACCAGGATTTTCGGCAAGGCCCGCTTCCCCAACCTGACGTGAATCAATGGCAACGCCGGGTCGCAGAAATTGTGCCCAATCCTGCCGGCTAAGCAAGCCTTGATTTTGCCTTCATTCGCAACGGCCATATGCATGGTACCGGGCAGAGTCGTGAAAACGAGGCCGGCCGCGAGGTGGGTTGCTTCGGGTGTTTGCGGCGATCGGCCGGGGCTTGCCCGGCGCGGAGTGGCTGTGACATGACCTGACTGGTCTCGAAGGGGTGGTCAGGATGACAAGCAAACACAAGAAGAAACCGGAAACGCTGCGCAGCGCGCGCTGGTTCGCACCGGACGATTTGCGCGCCTTCGGCCACCGATCCCGCGCCATGCAGATGGGCTACGCGCCCGAGGAGTGGAAGGATCGCCCGCTGATCGCGATCCTCAACACCTGGTCGGAGGCCCAGCCCTGCCACATGCACTTCAAAGCCCGCGTCGATGACGTCAAGCGCGGCATCCTGATGGCCGGCGGCCTGCCGGTCGAACTGCCGGCGCTGTCGCTGTCGGAATCGCTGCTGAAGCCGACCACCATGCTCTACCGCAATTTGCTCGCGATGGACGCGGAGGAACTGTTGCGCGGCCATCCCGTCGACGGCGTGGTGCTGATGGGCGGCTGCGACAAGACCACGCCGGCGCTGCTCTTGGGCGCCACCAGCATGAACATTCCCGCGATCTATCTGCCGGCGGGCCCGATGCTGCGCGGCAACTGGAAGGGCAGGACGCTCGGCTCGGGCTCGGACGCCTGGAAATACTGGGACGAGCGTCGCGCGGGGAAAATCTCCGACGAGGACTGGGTCGATGTCGAGGCGGGCATTGCGCGGAGCTACGGCACCTGCATGACCATGGGCACGGCCTCGACCATGACCGCGATCGCGGAATCGATCGGCATGACCCTGCCGGGCGCATCCTCGATTCCCGCCGCCGACGCCAACCACATCCGCATGGCCAGTGAGTGCGGCCGCCGCATTGTCGAGATGGTGTGGGAGGACCTGACGCCGAAACAGATCCAGACGCGCAAGGCGTTCGAAAATGCGATCGCGGTCGCGATGGCGATGGGCTGCTCGACCAACGCGATCATACACCTGATCGCGCAGGCGCGCCGCGCCGGACAGGACATCTCCCTTGATGATTTCGAGAAGGCGAGCCGCAAGGTGCCTGTGATCGCGAACGTCAGGCCGAGCGGCGACAAATATCTGATGGAGGATTTCTTCTATGCCGGCGGGCTGCCGGGGCTGATGAGCCGGATCAGGGAACACCTGCATCTCGACTGCCTCACCGTGACCGGCCAGTCGCTTGGCGAGAACATCGCACGCGCGGAAGTCTACAACGACGATGTCATCCGCACCGTGCAGAACCCGATCTACAAGGAAGGCGCACTGGCGGTGCTGAGGGGCAACCTCGCGCCTGACGGTTGCGTGATCAAGCCGTCGGCTTGCGAGCCGCGTTTCCTGAAACACACCGGTCCCGCGCTGGTGTTCGACGATTATCCCTCGATGAAGAAGGCGATCGACGATCCCGATCTCGACGTGACCGCGGACCATGTGCTGATCCTGCGCAATGCGGGCCCGCAGGGCGGGCCGGGCATGCCGGAATGGGGCATGCTGCCGATCCCGACCAAGCTCGTGAAGCAGGGCGTGCGCGACATGGTGCGGCTTTCGGATGCGCGCATGAGCGGCACCAGCTACGGCGCCTGCATCCTGCATGTCTCGCCGGAGTCGTTCGTCGGCGGGCCGCTGGCGCTGGTGCAGAACGGCGACAACATCACGCTCGATGTCGCCGCGCGCACCATCAATCTCGATGTGAGCGAGGCCGAATTCGAAAAGCGCCGCGCCGCATGGAAGCAGCCGGAGCAACGCTTCGAGCGCGGCTATGGCTGGATGTTCTCCAAGCACATCAAGCAGGCCAATGAAGGCTGCGATTTCGATTTCCTCGAGACCGGTTTTGGCAAGCCGGTCGGCGAGCCGGCGATTTACTAGGGTGGAGCGCAAGACAATGTCAAAACTCAGCGACGCCACCCGCAACAAACTGAAAACCGTCTCGACCGCCACGGTCGCGACCGCTTTGTTCAAGCGCGGCTTGCGCATCCAGTGCGTTCAGGACGTGCATCCGTTGAGCCCGGATCAGCCGACGCTGGTCGGCGAAGCCTTTACCCTGCGCTACATGCCGGCGCGCGAGGATCTCAACAAGCTCGACGTGTTCCGCGACCGTTCCCATCCGCAGCGCAAGGCGATCGAGGAGTGTCCGGCAGGCTCCGTGCTGGTGATGGACAGCCGCAAGGACGCGCGCGCGGCCTCCGCCGGCGCGATCCTGGTGACGCGGCTGATGCGGCGCGGCTGCGCCGGCGTCGTCACCGATGGCGGTTTCCGCGACTCCGCCGAAATCGCCAAGCTCGGCTTTCCCGCCTATCACCACCGGCCGAGCGCGCCGACCAATCTGACGCTGCATCAGGCGATCGAGATCAACGTGCCGATCGGCTGCGGCGATGCGCCGGTGTTTCCGGGCGACGTGATCCTCGGCGATTCTGACGGCGTCATCGTCATCCCCGCGCATCTGGCAGACGAGATCGCCGACGAGACCTTCGAGATGACGGCGTTCGAGGATTTTGTCGCCGAGGAAGTCGGCAAGGGCCGCGGCATCTTCGGGCTCTATCCCGCCACCGATGAGCAGACGCTGAAGGATTTTGCCGCTTGGCGGAAGGCGAAGGGGAGATAGCGCCGCAACAACACTGTCGTCCCGGGCAAGCGAAGCGCGACGGGGGACCCATAACCCCAAACTTTAGTTTGGCGAATGGTCTCTCCCAGTATGTCCTATCGATAGATTGCGCGGTATGGGTCCCGGCGTTCGCCGGGACGACAGCGAGCCAACAGCGCTTCCCTCACAACATCCCTGGCCTAAACAGCTTGCGCCACTTCCGGGTCTCGCTGCCCGAGATCATGAACTCGCCGTCGCCGCGATAATGGATCGTCTTTGGCAGTTTCGGCGAGGTCGCGACATGCGCCTTCACCACCTCGAACACGAACACGTTGTACTTCTGCACCCAGCCGGCATCGGTGAGTTCGCATTCGAAATTGGCGTAGCATTCGTCGATCAGGGGGCTGCGCACATGCGTGCCGGGCTTCGGCGTGAGGCCGAACTCGGCGAACTTGTCGATGTCGCGGCCGGACGTGTTGCCGATCCTCACCACGGTTTCCGCGATGTCGACGGTCGGGATGTTGATGACGCATTGCCTGCTTTGGCGGATGAGGTCAAAACTGTGGTTGCCGCCCGAGATCAGGCAGGTGAGAGCGACGGCGAGAACTCCATCACCATGTGCCAGCCCATGGTCATGATGTTGGTCTCGTTCTTGTGCGCGGAGCTGACAAGGACGATCGGTCCGGGTTCGAGGAAGCGGCGGATGTTCCAGACGGGGAAGTCTTTCTTGGTGTAGCGCGGCATCTTGGCCTCCGTTCCGTGGCTCGGCCTGATTGTTGATCCCTGTTGCTCAGAATTTGAGCGAGCCTTTCTCGGCCGTATCGCCGAAGATGAAAATCGCCGGGTGAGATGAAAAGGCTATTGTCATGCCGTCTTTCATTCGTGCCGTCGAGCTCTGGACACCCGATGAAGCCGGTACTTCGCTGGAATATGCGGGTGGCGTCTACGATGACGATATCGAGGAATTTCGAGAGATCAGCGAGCTGGCGCTGTTCGCCTGTGATGACGGCCTGCCGGGAAAAGCGTGGGCGGCCGGTCATCCCATCATCCTGACCAATTTCGCCGATTCCTATTTCAGGCGCGCCGATGAGGCCAGACTGTTCGGGTTGACCTGTGCCGCCGCCATTCCGGTCTTTGATGGGGCGAACATCAAGTCGGTCGTCGGCCTGTTGTGCGGCAGCGACACCGGTGAAGACGTGGGGGCGATCGAACTCTGGCACAATAATGCCGAGCTTTCCCACGAGATGACGCTGGTCGACGGCTATTACGGAGCTGCGAAGGATTTCGAGTTCAACTCCCGGCACACCAAGTTCCTGCGGGGGTACGGATTGCCCGGCAGGGCCTGGAAAGCGAACGCCCCGGTCCTCATCAAGGACATCGGCGAAGCCCGGCAATTTCTCAGGGCCGAGGATGCCGCGAAATCCGGACTCAATTTCGGTTTGGCGATCCCGTACACAAGTGGCAAGCATGAGACCTGGGTTATTTCGTTCCTGTCGGCGTCGAGCACACCGATTGCACGGCGCTGCGAGATCTGGCGTCCCGGCACCGACGACGGCACGCTCACGTTCCAGTCAGGCTATTGCAGCAGCGGCGCCGATCTTGGCGCGATCTTTTCCGGCAAAACCATCCGCAAAGGCGAAGGGACGCTGGGGCAGGCGCTTGCGTCCATCTCGCCGGTTATCGGTCCGGACGTGACAGAAGAGGCGTCGATCGCTGCCCGGGCTGCGGCCAGGGCAGGTCTGCGGCAAACCGTCGTTCTGCCGGTTCTCAGTGGCAGCCGGCTTCAGGCAGTGATCGCCTGGTATCCATGAGTCTGGGCGCGTTATGCCTGCGCTCTCTCCGCCATCCCGACCGCCCACAGCGCGAAGGCATAGACGATCGCGACCTCGTCGAGCCGGTTGAAGCGGCCGGACGCGCCGCCGTGGCCGGCGCCCATGTTGGTGCGCAGCAAGACCGGCCCGCCGCCGGTCATGGTCGCGCGCAGCCGCGCGATCCACTTCGCCGGCTCCCAATAGGTGACCCGGGGATCAGTAAGACCGCCCATCGCCAGGATCGCAGGATAGGCCTTCGCCGCGACCTGATCATAGGGCGAATAGGACAGGATGGTGCGAAAATCCTTTTCGCTTGCGATCGGGTTGCCCCATTCCGGCCATTCCGGCGGCGTCAGCGGCAGAGAGTCGTCAAGCATGGTGTTGAGCACGTCGACGAATGGCACTTCGGCGACGATGCCGGCGAACAGCTCGCCGGCGCGGTTGGCCACCGCGCCCATCAGCATGCCACCGGCGCTGCCGCCGTGGCCGACGATGCGCTTCGTGCTCGTATATTTCGCCTCGACCAGCGCGCCGGCGCAAGCGGCGAAATCGTCAAAGCTGTTGGTCTTCTTCTCGCGCTTGCCGTCGAGATACCAGCTCCAGCCCTTGTCGGTGCCGCCGCGGATGTGCGCGATGGCATAGACAAAGCCGCGATCGACCAGCGACAGCCGGTTGGCGTTGAACGACGCCGGCATCGCCATGCCGTAGGAGCCATAGCCATAGAGCAGCAGCGGCGCCTTGCCGTCGCGGACAAAATCGCGGCGATGCAGGAGCGAGATCGGCACCTCGGCGCCGTCATGAGACTTCGCCATGATGCGCGTGGTGACGTAATCGGCAGGATTATGACCGGAGGGAATCTCCTGGCGCTTGCGTAAGCTGCGCGTGCGGCTCGCCATGTCGTAGTCATAGACTTCCGAGGGCGTCGTCATCGACGAATAGGAGAAACGCAAATTCGTCGTTTCGAATTCGTAGGAGCCCATGATGTCGAGCGAATAGGCGGCCTCGTCGAAGGCAATCGCGTGCTCTGCGTTCGTCCCGAGGTCGCGGATGATGATGGAAGGCAGCGCGTTGGCACGCTCCAGCCGCACCAGGTGTCCCGAATAGAGCTCGTGCTCGAGGATGTAGATGCCCTTGCGATGCGGGATCAGGTCGCGCCAGTTCCTGCGCTCGGGCGAGGCGAGCGGCGCAATGACGATCTTGAAGTCGATTGCGTCATCGGCATTGGTGAGGATGAACAATTCATCGCCGCGGTCGGCCAGCGAATATTGCACGCCTTCCTCGCGCGCGGCGACGAGGCGCGGCGGTGCATCGGGATTTTCGAGATCGATCAGCCGCTGCTCGGACGTCTCGTGGTCGCCGCCGGCGATCACGCAAAACCGTCCGCTGGTGCTCTCATGCAGATGCGTGAACCAGCCGGTGTCCTGCTCCTCATAAATCAGGACGTCGTCCGCCTGCCTGGTGCCGAGGCGATGCCGCCACACCTGCCGCGGGCGATGGTTGTCGTCGAGCTTGACATAGAAGAAGCCGTTGCCGTCCTTGCTCCACACCGCCGTGCCGTCTGTCTCCTCGACGAGATCGTCGAAATCTTTCCCGGTCGCCCAGTCGCGCACGCGCATGGAGAAATATTCCGAGCCCTTGGTGTCGGCGCTCCAGGCGTGGAGCTTGTGGTCGGGCGAATGCCGGCTGCCGCCGAACTTGAAATACTCGTACGTCTCCGCGAGCTGATCGCCGTCGAGCACGATCTCCTCCGCGCCGCCATGGCGTGGCATGCGCCCGAACAGCTCATGCTGCCCGCCCTCGCGGAATTTGCGGAAATAGGCAAAGTCGCCGTCCGGTGACGGCACGCTGGAATCGTCTTCCTTGATGCGCCCGCGCATCTCCGCGACCAGCTTTTTCTGCAGGGCGCCGGTATGCCCGAGCACGCTCTCGGTATAGGCGTTTTCTGATTCGAGATATTTGCGGATATCCGGATCGAGCACGCTGGGGTCGTGCAGCACCTCCTGCCAGTTCGCGTCCTTCAGCCAGGCGTAGTCGTCGGTGACGGTGATGCCATGGGTCGTGAAGGAATGCGGCCGGCGTGGCGCGACGGGTACCTTGTTGATTTTGTTCACGCGATCCTCGTTCGGTCTGCGGCTTTACCCGTCATTGCCGGGCTTGACCCGGCAATCCATCAATTAAAAACGCTTCATTCTTGATGGATGCGCGGGTCAAGCCCGCGCATGACGAGAAGGGGTGGGCTATCATCTGGCTTATATCGGTTCCGCAGGCGGAATTACCAGAAGGGCGAAACAGGGGAGGGTTGTTGGCGGCTGGTGGGTGTGGTTGGTAACCACAATGCTCTTCAATTCCTACGCCTTTATTTTCCTGTTCCTGCCGATCGTCCTGCTCGGGACGTTCGCGCTGGGCCGGCTGGGTCATCTGGTCCCGGTCATCTGGCTGGCGCTGGCCTCGCTCGCCTTCTATGGGTTCGGCAACTGGCAGTTCGTGCCGCTCCTGCTGGCCTCGGTCGCGTTCAATTACGCGATCGGATACCTGCTGATCGAGCGCAAGCTGCAGCCATCAGCACGCCGCGCGGCTTTGATCGCCGGCGTCGGCGGCGATCTGGTGATCCTCGGCATCTTCAAATATGCCGGCTTCTTCGCCGCCAATCTCGATGCGGTGTTTGGAACGAGCCTGACGGTCAACATCCTGCTTCCGGTCGGCATCTCCTTCTACACCTTCACCCAGATCGCCTTCCTGGTCGACGCTTTCAGCGGCAATGTCGCGCGCTACGCGCTGCCGCATTACGCGCTGTTCGTCACCTATTTCCCGCACCTGATTGCGGGCCCGATCCTGCACCACCGCGACATGATCCCGCAGTTCGAGCGCGCGGAGATCAAACGGCCCAACGCGCATCTGATCCTGTGCGGTACCATCATCTTCGCGATCGGCCTGTTCAAGAAGACCTGCCTCGCCGATGGCATCCAGCCGCTGGTGTCGCTGGCCTTCGGCGCAAGCGCGCCGCTCTCGTTCGACCACGCCTGGATCGGCGCGCTCGCCTACACCTTCCAGCTCTATTTCGATTTCTCCGGCTATTCCGACATGGCGATCGGGATTTCGCTGATGTTCGGCGTGTTCCTGCCGCTCAATTTCAATTCGCCTTACAAGGCCCAAAGCATCGTCGATTTCTGGCGACGCTGGCACATGACGCTGTCAAAATTCCTGCGCGACTATCTCTACATACCCCTTGGCGGCAACCGGCGCGGCCGCGTGCCGCGCTATGTGAATTTGATGGTCACCATGCTGCTCGGTGGGCTCTGGCACGGCGCGGCCTGGACCTTCGTCGCCTGGGGCGCGCTGCACGGAATCTATCTCTGCATCAACCACGCCTGGAATCACCTTGTGCCGGCGCCGCCGCCGCGCTTTGCCCTGGCGGCAAAGCTCGCCGCCGGCACGTTGACGTTCGTTGCGGTCGTCGTGGCCTGGGTGTTCTTCCGCGCCGACAGTTTTGCCTCGGCGCTGACGGTTCTCTCGGGCATGGCCAACCCCGCAACGGTCATCCTGGGGCGGGACGAGGTGGCGAACATTCTGCTGATCGCCGTCTATGCCGCCATCGTCTGGTTCGCGCCGAACACACAGACCCTGATGCGCTATGATCACGAGCGCCGCATGGTCGGCGCCGGCGAAATCGAACTCCGTCCGTTTCCGCTCTATGCCGCTGCGGCCGTGCTCGCCTGCGGCATCCTCGGCATCCAGCAGCACAGCGAATTCATCTATTTCAGGTTCTGATGAGCATTCCGGCAAGAAATCTGCTGCGGTTGCTGGGCGCGAGCGCAGTGCTGCTGTGGCTTGCGGCCGCGCTGAATTTCGCCGTCGATCCGCTGCAGCTGTTTCGGCCGTCGCGGCTGTTTCAGCCGATGTATTCCAACGACGTCCGGCTGCAGAATGCCGGGCTGATCCAGAGCCAGGACTTTGACACGGTGTTCATGGGGACATCGCTCGGCATCCATTACCGCCAGAGCGACATCGATCGCGCGCTTGGCGGACATTCGGTGAAACTCACGATGCAGGGCTCGAGCTCGCGCGAGCAGGCCTTCGTTCTCGAGGAGACGCTGAGGCAGCGTCATCCGAAACGTATCGTCTGGGAGATGGACGACTTTATTTTTTGCGACGCACCCGAGATCGACGCCGACATCTATCTCCCCGCCGGGCTGTACCGGCGCGACGCCAAGGGCATCGCGGGCTATCTGTTCTCCGGCACGATGGCGCGCGAATCGGCGTGGATGTTGCTCCGTGCGATTCCGCATTTGCGGCCCGCCGTCGACCGGCTGGCCAAATTCTCAATCTCCGATGTCGACGATATCAATGTGTTGGCGCGGGATACCGATATCGCCGCGCTGTACAACGCGAACAACGCTTTTGCCTCGTTCGTGCGCATCACCGATCCCGCGCGCGCCGCCTATCTCGGCGAGGGCTACGGCTATGAGTCCGAGGTACAGAATTTCGAACGCGATGTGGCCGCCCTGATCGCGCGGTATCCGGACGTGCAGTTCGACATCTACTTCCCGCCTTATTCCATCCTGCAATGGGTGGCGATGCGTGACGCTTCGCCCGCGACGTTGAAGATCGTCTACGAGCTGACCGGGCATGTCGCGCGGCGGTTGACGCGGTTTTCGAATGTGCGGCTGTTCGACTTCCGCGCGATTGCGGAGATCACCCACGATCTCGGCAATTACAGCGACGTGATCCATCATTCGCCCGACGTCGACCTGAAGGTGCTGTCGATGCTGGCGAGGGGCGAATACCCAGTCGATCGTGCGGCGCCGACGGCGTCGCTGGATCAGCTCAAGGCGCAGGCCGCGGCGTATCGGGTGGAGCGGTAGGGTGGGCAAAGGCGCGCAGCGCCGTGCCACCGTCTCTCCGCAACCGCGGTGGTATGGTGGGCACGCTTCGCTTTGCCTACCCTGCGAACTACGAACGACTACCTCGCATTCGCCCCGAACACCGGAATGCGATTCACCGCCAGCACCACCGCAAAAGTGATCACCAGCATCGCGATGCCGAGCACGGCGATGGCGGCGAGGTCGCCGCTTTCATTGAGGTCGTAGATCAGGACCGAAAGCACCTTGGTCTGCGACGTGAACAGCACGATCGCGGCGGAGAGCTCGCGCATCACCCCGATGAAGATGAAGCACCAGGTCGCGATCACGCCGGTGCGGAGCAGCGGCGCGGTGATGCGGATCAGCGATTGCAGCCGCGTGGCGCCGAGGATGCGGCTCGCATCCTCGAGCTCCGGATGGATGGTCGCGAACGCCGCCTGCAATTGCTGATAGGCCGAGGGCAGGTTGATGGTGAGGAAGGCGAGCAGCAGGATCCACAGCGTGCCGTAGAGCACCAGCGGCGGCCGCGTGTAGCTCAGGAACAGCCCGACGCCGAGCACGATGCCGGGCACCGCGACCGGCGCGGTGGCGAGGAAGCCGAGCACGCGTGAGCCGGGAATCGCCTTCCGCGTCGTGACATAGGCGATGACGAGCGCGATCACTGTGCCGATGCTCGCGGTCGCCGTCCCCAGGATCACCGTGTTCTTCAGCACCAGCGCTGTCGACGAAAGTTCGGTGAAGACGAAGACAATGTTGTGCAGGGTCAGCGTCGACGACGTCGCCAGCGTCGTCGCGTTCGGAGAGAACGCGGCGTTGAGCAGCGCGAAATAGGGCAGGAACACCGGGGCCATCAGTACCAGCATGCAGAAGGCGAACGCCACCCAGCGCCAGCCTTTCATCTCCACGCGGCGCGGCGCGCCATACGTGCCGCCGACCACCGAATAGCCGCGGCGCCCGAGAATAAACTTTTGCGCCTGCAGCAGCAGGATGGTGAGCAGCAGGAGCGGCACCGCGGCGGCAGCCGCAAGCTCGAGCTTGGGCGGATACTGGAACAGGCTCCAGATCTTCGTGGTCATGGTGTGGAAGCCGGCCGGCAGCGCGAGAATTGCGGGCGAGCCGAACAGCGTCATCGCCTGCAGGAAGGCGATCAGCGCGCCCGCGACGAGGGCCGGCATCGCCAGCGGAATGGTCACGCGCCGCGCCGTGGTCCAGGCTTTCCCGCCGAGGATCGCGGACGCATCTTCCAGCTCGCCCGGCATGGTGTCGAGTGCATTCGCCACCAGCACGAACACGAAAGGAAAGGTGTAGCAGGAGATCACGAAGATGATCCCGCCCATCGAATAGATGTTGAAGAGATAGCTGTCGGATTCCGCAGCCGTGAGGAAGCGATAGAGCTGGTTGAGCAGGCCGCTGTTTGGGGCCGCAAGCAGCTCCCATGCCACCGCACCCAGGAACGGCGGCGTCACGAACGACGCCGTCACCAGCGCGCGGATAGTTTGCCGTCCCGGCATGTCGGTGCGCGACACCAGCCAGCTGATCGGTGCGGCCACGACACAGCAGATCGCGGCCGACGAGAAGGCGATGATCGCGGTCGTGAGCAGGGGATCGAGGAAGTCGGGATCGGAGAACAGCGTGACGAAGTTCTGCAGCGTGAAGTGCCGCGTCTTGTCGGTGAAGCTGTAGACCGCGAGCCACGACAACGGCAGCAGGATCAGCGCGATCAGTATGATCGCAAACAGCCACAGCACCGGCTTGGTAAAGTCGATGCGGGAGGTGGGGCTTTGCGTTTCGCTGACGATGGTCATGATTATCCGCGAGTCATTTCTATCTCCTCATGGTGAGGAGGCGCGGAGCGCCGTCTCGAACCATGAGGCCGAAGCAGGGGCCTTATCCTTCGAGACGCGCGCGAGAGCGCGCTCCTCAGGATGAGGGGAGGCATCGTCACGCGCGCCATGTCATTCACACCCGAAACAGCTTCGCATAGCGCGTCTTGATCTCTTCGCTTTGCGCCTCGACGCCGGCCGGGTCCTCCTTCATCAGCTTGATGTCGGAGAGTTTTCGCCGTCCCGGCTTCGAGGTGACCTGCGGATGAACGGAATATTGCGCGGTGAAGTCCATGAAGAACTGCTGGGTCTCGCGCGTGTGCAGCCAGGCCTGGAACAGCTTTGCGGCGTTCGGATGCGGCGCGCTGGCGAAGATGCCGGTCGGCCCTGAGATCGTCGGCGTGCCCTCGGCCGGATAGATCGGCTCGACCGGTTGTCCCGCTTCCTTCAGCAGCACCACGCCATATTCATTGCCGTCGGCCATGACCGCGCGCTCGCCGAGCGACAGCTTTTTTGGCGGATCGGTCGAGGACTGCACCTGCATCACGCGCTGCTTCGACAGCTTTTCGTAATATTCCCAGCCGAGCTCGCGCACGAGCTGGAACGTCGCGGTCATGATGGTGCCGGAATAGGCGGGACGGCCCTTCACCATCTTGCCCGCCCATTTCGGATCGAGCAGGTCGGCGTAGCTCTTCGGTGCGTCGTCGCCCTTCACCAGGTTGGTGTTTACAGCGATCGACGACAGCCAGATCCGTGAGGTCGCGAACAGTCCGTCGGCGTCGCGATATTGTTCAGGGAAGTATTTGGCGATGTCCTCGGAGACGAACGGCATCAGCCAGCCGCTCTTCTTCCAGGGAATGAAATGCGCGGCATCCGACGAGTTGATCACGTCGGCGGCGTGGATGTTGGAAGAAAACTCCTGCGCGATGCGCTGGAACAGCCGCTCCGAGCCGGAGCGCTCGATCTGGATCGCAATCCCGGGATAGGCGGCCTCGAAGGCCTTGCCGAGCTTTTCCCCGACCGGCAGGTCCATCGACGAATAGAGCACGACCGTGCCTTCCTTCTTTGCGGCCTCGATCAGCTGCGGCGTGATCGCTTCCGCCGGCGGCGCGGCTGATCGGGCAGAGGCGGCGAACACCGTGCCGAGCGCGAGCGTGCCCGTGCCCTTCAGAACATCGCGCCGAGAATGCTTCTTCATTGCGCTCCCTTATTCCTATCGGCTCAGCGCCCGGCAGCGATCCGGTGGCAGCGTGAGCCAGACCTCGCTGCCTACCGCGACAATATTGTTCGGTGCCGTCACGATGCGCAGCGCCGTACCGTCGGCCATCTCGACCAGATAGTCGCGGCTCGCGCCCAGAAACACCTGGCGCGTCACGCGCGCCTTAAGTGCGTTCTGCTGGCTCTGCGGCGCCTGCGTCGAGAGCTGAATGTCATGCTGACGGATCGCCACCGGCGCGCTTTGCCCGGCCGTCAGCTTTGCACCGACCACCTGCAGGGTCGTGTCCGCAAACGAGATATGGCTTTCGTCGCGCGCGGTGCCCTTGATGACATTGCTGGCGCCGATGAATCGCGCCACGAATTCCGATTGCGGCCGGTCGTAGATGTCTTCCGGCGTGCCGAGCTGGTCGATCTTCCCGGCATTCATCACAGCGATCAGGTCGGCGGTGGTCATCGCCTCCGACTGGTCGTGGGTCACATAGACCGTAGTATAGCGATACTGGTCATGCAGTCGGCGGATCTCGAAGCGCATCTCCTCGCGCAAGTTCGCGTCGAGATTGGAGAGCGGCTCGTCGAGCAACAGCGTCTCGGGTTCGACGATCAGCGCGCGCGCCAGTGCGACGCGCTGCTGCTGGCCGCCCGAAAGCTCGCCGGGATAACGCTGCGCTAAGGGCTCGAGCTTGGTGGTGGCCAGGATCGCCGCGAGCTTCTTGCCGATCGCCTCGCGGCCGAGCTTGCGCAGACGCAGACCATAGGTGATGTTGTCCGCGACCGTCATGTGCGGCCACAGCGCGTAGCTCTGGAAGATCATCGACATCTTCCGGTTCTCGGGCGGCACGGTTTTCGCGGGCGACGACACCACGCGCTCGCCGACATGGATTTCGCCCGCGGTCGGCTCGAGGAAACCCGCGATCAGCCGCAAGGTCGTGGTCTTGCCGCAGCCGGAGGGGCCGAGCAGGCAGACCAGTTGCCCGTGATCGATCCGCAAGGAGACGTCATCGACCACGGCAAGCGATCCAAATCGCTTGGTCAGGCCGCGCAATTCAACCGACGCCACTCACATCCCCCCGATCATTCTTGTCCGTCACCGCCGGCCTTTAGGCGGCGCAGTTAGCACCAAAAGCTGC
>Ga0210403_10001327_pt1 | contig 23607 bp, 23 predicted proteins | sample IncBWC19MmetaG_FD_150863 | JGI IMG/M metagenome (GOLD analysis project Ga0210403, IMG submission 150863) | Forest soil microbial communities from Barre Woods Harvard Forest LTER site, Petersham, Massachusetts, United States - Inc-BW-C-19-M | ecosystem: Environmental > Terrestrial > Soil >... | reverse complement strand
CGTGCTGGTGACGGGGCCGACCGGTTCCGGCAAGTCGACCACGCTGGCCGGCATGGTCAATCACTGCAACGACAACCGCCCGGATCACATTATAACCATCGAAGACCCGATTGAGTTCGTGCATGAAAGCAAGCGCTGCCTGGTCAATCAGCGCGAAGTGCATCGCGACACCCTTGGGTTCACCGAAGCGCTGCGCTCCGCGCTGCGCGAAGACCCGGATGTGGTGCTGGTGGGCGAAATGCGCGATCTCGAAACCATTCGCCTGGCGCTCACGGCCGCGGAAACCGGCCATCTGGTGTTCGGCACCTTGCATACCAGCTCCGCTGCGAAGACCATCGACCGTATCGTCGACGTGTTCCCGGCGGCGGAAAAAGACATGGTCCGCGCCATGCTGTCCGAGAGCCTGCGGGCGGTGATTTCGCAGACCTTGATGAAGCGGGTGGGCGGCGGCCGTATTGCGGCGCACGAAATCATGATCGGCACGCCTGCCATCCGTAACTTGATTCGCGAGGGCAAAATTGCGCAAATGTATTCCGCCATCCAGACCGGACAGGGCCAGGGAATGCAAACCCTCGATCAGTGTTTACAGGAATTGGTTGCCAAGGGGGTCGTGAGCCGCGAGGAAGCGAAGTACAAGGCGCAGAATAAGGACAGTATCTAAATGGAACGCGAACAAGCCATACGTTTGATGCAAGATCTTCTGCGCCGCATGGTGGAGAAGAAGGGTTCGGATCTGTTCATCACCGCCGGCTTTCCGCCCGCGATAAAGATCGACGGCGAAATCAGGCCGCAATCCGACCGTTCCTTGACTCCGGAGCAGAGTGCCGGAATGGTTCGAGCCATCATGAACGATAGGCAAACCAAGGAATTCGACGGAACCAAGGAATGCAATTTCGCGATCGCGCCGCCCGGTATCGGGCGCTTCCGCGTCAGCGCGTTCATTCAGCAAGGATTTACCGGCGCGGTGCTGCGCACCATCAACGCCAAGATACCCACCCTCGAGGAGCTGGAGCTGCCGCCGATTCTCAAGGAGGTCGTGCTCTCCAAGCGCGGATTCGTGATTCTGGTGGGCGGCACCGGTTCGGGCAAGTCGACGTCGCTGGCCGCCATGGTCGGCTATCGCAACGAGAAGACCCGCGGCCACATCGTCACCATCGAGGATCCGGTGGAATACGTGCACGCGCACAAGGGTTGCGTGGTGACGCACCGCGAAGTGGGCGTTGACTGCGAAAGCTGGCATCTGGCGCTGAAGAACACCCTGCGTCAGGCGCCCGACGTGATCCTGATCGGCGAAATTCGCGATCGCGAGACCATGGAGTACGGCATCCAATTTGCCGAGACCGGCCACCTGGTGCTCGCCACCTTGCACGCCAACAGCTCCAACCAGGCGCTCGACCGCATCATCAATTTCTTTCCCGAGGAGCGGCGCGAGCAGCTGCTCATGGACTTGTCGCTGAATGTCCGCGCGCTGATCTCGCAGCGCTTGATCCCGCGCGAATCCGGCTCGGGCCGCATTGCCGCCATGGAGATCATGCTGGCCTCGCCGCTGATTTCGGACCTGATCTTCAAGGGCGAGGTCACCAAGATCAAGGACGTGATGTCGCGTTCCAATCGGCTCGGCATGAAGACTTTCGATCAGGCGCTGTTCGAGCTCTACGAAGCCGGACTGATTTCCTACGAGGACGCTTTGCGAAACGCGGATTCGAAGAACGAATTGCGTCTGCGCGTGAAGCTGGAGAGCAAGCGCGAGATCAAGAATCCGGAGGAGGGCGGCCACTCGCTGCAGATCCTCGAGGAAGAAGAAGGACAGGTGTTCTAGTGCAACACCGGGTGTTCTAGAAGATGAGCGTGCCTGCCGACCTCCCGGCCCAGGTGATGAACACCAAGCCGCTGTTCAAGCTGATGGTCGAGAAGAAAGCATCGGATCTGTTTTTTACCTGCAACGCGCCGGTCAAGATCAAAATCGAGGGCAAGATTTTTCCCGTCAATAAGCAGATATTGTCGCCCGATACCGTGCGCCAGGCGGCCTTGGGATTGATGACGCAGGAGCAGATCGAGCATTTCAACGAAGAGCTCGAAATCGATTTCGCGATCTCCGAGTCCGGACTGGGCCGCTTTCGCGTCAACGTGTTCTATCAGCGCGGCTACCCGGCCATGGTGCTGCGCTACATCACCGCGGAAATGCCGAAGTTGGAAGACTTGGGCATGCCGGAGATTTACAAGGATCTGGTGATGCTGAAGCGCGGTTTGATCCTGATGGTGGGCGCCGCCGGCGCCGGCAAGTCGACCACCCTTGCGGCGATGATCAATCACCGCAACGAAACCTCGTCCGACCACATTCTGACCATCGAAGATCCGATCGAGTTCTTGCACAGCAACAAGAAATCCATCGTCAATCAGCGGGAAGTGGGCCTGGACACCAAGAGTTTCGGGCGCGCCCTGCGCAGCGCCGTGCGCGCCGCACCCGACGTGATCCTCGTGGGCGAAATCCGCGATCGCGAAACCATGGAGGCGGCCATCGCGCTCGCGGGAACCGGACATCTTTGCATCGCCACCTTGCACGCCAACAACTGCGCCGAGACCTTGGATCGCATCATCAACATGTTTCCGCGCGATCAGCACAATCAAATTTTCCTGGATCTTTCGCAGTACCTGCGCGCCATCCTGTCGCAGCGCTTGGTGTTCGCGAAGACCGGCACACGGGTTGCCGCATCAGAGGTCATGGTCAACACACCGCACATCTCGGAGCTCATCAAGAAGGGCGATGTGATCGGCGTGAAGGAAGCGATCCGCACCGGTACGGAACGCGGCATGCTGAGTTTCGACAGCGCGCTCTACAATCTGGTGCGCGAAGGGCGTATCGAGCTCGAGGAAGCGTTATCGAGCGCCGATTCGCGCACCAATCTTGAAGCCAAGATCAACTTTGGCTAGGAGCCGCGGACAGGCTCCCAGGCCGGCGCAACGGGTTCCGCCGCGAGCTCGCGGCAGGCGGTCAAATTGCTTTCGAACAGGCGGCTCGACATGTCCCACCCCGACTTGAGCGCCCGCGTCCGGCAGGCGACGGGGTCCAGCTTCAGGGCACGCCGCGCCGCCGCCGCCAGATCCGGTCCCAGCGCCCCGGTGACGCCGTCCTCGATGACATCGATGGGGCCGGTGACCGGATAGGCGGCCACCGGCACGCCGCACGCCATGGCCTCCAGATTGACCAGGCCGAAGGTATCGGTGCGGCTGGGGAATACCATGACGTCCGCGGCGGCGAGATAACTTGCCAACTCGTCGCCGAATTTATAGCCGGTAAAGGTCGCGCCGGGATATTGCTGCTGCAAGCGCGCGCGCTCAGGCCCGTCGCCGACCACGATTTTACTGCCCTCCCAGGGCATGCTCAAAAAAGCATCGATATTTTTCTCGATGGCGACGCGGCCGACATAAGCAGCGATGGGGCGCGCCAGCGCGAGAAAGTCCTTAGGTTTAGGCCGGAATATTGCGGTGTCAACGCCCCGCGGCCAGTGCGCCAGGTTCTTGAATCCGCGCAGGCTCAAATCGGCGCGCATCGACGGCGTGCTCACCATGCAGCGCACGGCCGCCCCGTGAAATCGCCGCAACGCGGCGTACGAGACGCTCAAGGGAATGGGGAAACGCGCACGCAGATACTGTGGAAATTGGGTGTGATATGAGGTGGTGAAGCGCAAGCCCCGCCTTAAGGCGACACGCCGCGCGCTGAAGCCCAGGGGACCTTCCGTGGCAATGTGCAGCGCCTGCGGATCGAAGGCGAGAATGTCGCTTTCGACCTTCCCGTAGGGAAACAGAGAGAGGCGAACTTCCGGGTAGGTCGGGCAGGCGATGCTGCGAAAATCCTTTGGCGTCAGCATCCTGACTTCGTGGCCGAAGCGGCCCAACCAGGCGGCGGTCTGTGCCAGCGTGCTGACCACGCCGTTGGTCTGCGGAAACCACGCATCGGTAACGATCATGATTCTCATGACGCGCCACAATGGCAGCCGAGGATGACGATACGATGACGACTTGCGTCACTATTTCGACGTGGTCTCACCGAAAGCGGAGCTATGTCATAGCCCTGTAACGAAAATCCTATATTTGCTTCATGGGCAGGCTCATTGGCGCAATTCCCAAGGAATCCAACATGCAAAGTTTTTTGGCGGAACTCAAGACCCAACGCTGGGACGATCATCGCTACTACCATCACAGCCGGATCAACCAGTCCTTGCACCTGTTGAGTGCAATCAGCTTCATCATCGCGTACATCACGATGTTTTTCGATCCGGTCAAGTCGGCGTTGATCGGCTGGCTGGTGTCCATGGTCAGCCGCCAGTCCGGCCATTTCTTTTTCGAGCCCAAGGGATACGATCAGGTCAACCGCACGACCCACGAGCACAAGGAAGAAATCAAAGTCGGATACAACCTGCGCCGCAAGGTCATCCTGCACGCGGTCTGGGCGCTCGTACCGCTGGTAGTGTGGCTGGACCCGACCTTCTTCGGCCTGTTCGCCGCGCACACCAGCGGCGAGGGATTCGTGCGCCACGTCGGCGAGATCTGGTTGTTCGTAGGCGCCGGGGCGCTGCTGTTTCGAATGATTCAGCTGTTTTTCATCAAGGGCATCCAGACCGGCCTGGTCTGGGCCACCAAGATCCTGACGGATCCTTTCAACGATGCGATTATTTACGCCAAGGCGCCGCTTTACCTGCTGCGGGGCGAATTGATCGATCCGATGGGCGAAGTCGAACCCGAAGCCCATCGCGCCTGAAGCATTTCCTTGAGCATGCGGCGTTTGATGGATTTGTTGGTCAGACGGGCGTCGGACCACCACCAGCCGTCGCGCTGCATTTCCTCGGCCGCCGACACGATGCTGTCGGCGACCGCGATGAAATCCGCTTCCGTATAGTTCAAGCTGAAAATCAGGCGCCCGGTGCCCACCCAGCTCAAGGCCAGCCCCGCGGCGCGCAGATAATATTGAAGCATCCAGTTATAGCCGGACGGCTGCGGGTAATAGAGGGTCCAGATCGTGGACAGATTGGCGACGCGAACCGGCAGTTTCGCGGCGGCCAGCCGATCGTTCAGCCGTTGGGCCCGGGCATTCCAGACTTCTTCCAGGTTGCGATACAGGGCGCGCACCGGCTCGGTATCGAGCTTGGCGAAAAATTCGTGCATGGCGCCCATGACATACGGATGCGAATTGAAGGTGCCGCGCGCGAAGCAAATATCCGCCGGACGATCCTCGCGAAATCGCCGCATCAACGCGTGCCTGCCGCAGACCACGCCGACCGGCAGCCCGCCGGCAACGGTCTTGCCGTAAGCCACCATGTCGGCGCGCACGCCGAAGTATTCTTGCGCGCCGCCGCGGCCGAGGCGGAAGCCGACGAAGACCTCATCGAAGATCAGCGCGATGCCCCGCGCGGTGCACACCTCGCGCAATGCCTTGAGCCATGCCGAGTAGGCTTGGCGGTCGAAATGCGCCGTGCGCGTACTGTCGACCAGCGTCGAATCTCCCGGCGCCCCGGCATTGGGATGCAGGGCCTGCAAGGGATTCACCAGCACGCAGGCAATATCGCGCCGCGTACGCAGCACCTTGAGCGCCGCGGGGTCCATGTCCTTCAAGGTATAGGTCTCGCGCGCCGGCACCGGATTCCCGACGCCGGGCTGCACATCGCCCCACCAACCGTGATATGCGCCGCAGAAGCGCGCCAGATGCGAGCGGCGCGTGTGGTAGCGCGCCAGCCGCACCGCCTGCATGACGGCTTCGGTGCCGGACATGTGAAACGAGACCTCATCGAGCCCGGAGATCTCCAGCAGCCGGCGCACATTGTCCGCCGTGAGCGGGTGGTACGCGCCCAGCACCGGTCCCAATTCCCGGGCGCAGGAAGCACCGCGATCGATGCATTCCTTGTAAAAATCGTAGCCGAAGACATTCACTCCGTACGACCCGGTGACGTCGTAGAAGCGGTTGCCGTCAAGATCGGTGACCGTCACGCCCGAAGAAGACTTGAGGAACGCCCCCGACTTCAGGTGCTCGCGCACGTAGCGGCTGAATTGAAACGGTACGCGGTAGCGCGAGGTGAATTCGAGATCGGAGACGCTGCCCGCGAGGTCCGCGGTTTTCGCGATGGATTGCCTGAAACGCGCGGCAAAAAGAGCCGAGAGCCGATTGAAGCCGGCACGGCGCTGCGCGACCACCTCCGGCGGCGGCGAATCGACGCCGAAGAAGTTGGCTTCACCGTATTCGTAAAACGGCACCCACGACGCAAACCGGCGCGCCATGCGCGAGTGGCCGGCGAGGGAGCGGTGTTTGGCGAAAGACAGCTGCAGCCTGACGTGCAGTTTGCGCAGCAGGAAGGCCAGGATGAGCCCGGCCAGAACACAACCGATGGTGATAATGGTGCGATTCCTTGAACCTGAGGGACCCGCGCGGACTGTATTGCAAACGAATGACAATGAGATGAACGCTAAATCCATCATCAGCCGGCTGGCCCAACAGGAGGACATCAACTTCCTCTTCAGCAACCGCATTCCACGCCGCCTCGTGACGCGCTTCATGGGCTGGTGGAGCCGCATCGAGCATCCTTGGGTGTGCAAGGGCAGCATTGCCTTGTGGCGCCTGTTCTCAGACCTCGACCTGAGCGAGGCCAAGACCACCCGGTTCAACAGCATGCACGCCTGCTTTACGCGGGAATTGAGGGCGGGCGTGCGCCCGGTCGATCCGGCTCCGGGACACCTCATCAGCCCCTGCGACGGAATTGTGGGTGCCTGCGGGTCGATAGGCCGCGGCACGGTACTGCAGGCCAAGGGTTTCCCCTATTCCCTGGCGGAGCTCCTGACGGACCCGGATCTTGCGCATTACTACGAGGGCGGGCGGTACACGACCATTCGGCTGACCTCCAGCATGTACCATCGTTTCCATGCTCCCGCGGATTGCCGCGTCGAGCAGGTCAACTATGTTTCCGGCGATACGTGGAATGTGAACCCGGTGGCGCTCAAGCGCGTCGAGAAGCTGTTTTGCAAGAACGAGCGCGCGGTCATCCGCTGCCGGCTGTCCTCCGGCGCGCTTCTGACCCTGGTACCCGTGGCGGCCATCCTGGTCGCCAGCATCCGCCTGCGCTTTCTTGATGTGTTGCTGCATTTGCGCTATCACGGACCCAATGTGATTCCCTGTGATGCCCGGTTGCAGCGCGGCGAGGAAATGGGGTGGTTCGAGCACGGTTCCACTATCATCGTGCTCGCTCCGCCGGGGTTTTTGCCGGGGCAGGGGATAGTCGAGGGAGCCCGGGTGAAAATGGGCCAAGCCCTTCTTCGGAGAGACTAAGCAGCAACTTTTGCCGTGCAGCGGTGTTTTGTTTCTAAACGAACACATACCAGTGCAAACGCAACTAACGGCCGAGTTCACGACATTCATGCGTGCCTATCAGGACATGGTTTTTTCGACTGCCGCCCGCTTGGCGGGCGACGACAGCCAAGCGGAGGACATTGCCCAGGAGGTGTTCGTCCGTGCGTACGAGCACTTCTCCGATCTGCGCGGCAGCGTCACGGCAGGCGGCTGGCTCAAGACCGTCACGACCAATCTGACCCTCAACTACCTGACTCGATATCGCCAGCGCCGGCGTTTGTTCTCGGAAATGCGCTCGAACTCGCAAGACGTCGATGCCGACGGCCCGGAACTGGACTGGGAGGTGCCCGACACGATACTGGCGGATTTGAGCGCCGAACAACGCAGCGCCATCGTCGAGGCGGCGCTCAAGCTGCTGCCGGACCATCAACGGCTGCCGCTCGTGCTGTACCACTTCGAGGAAATGTCCTACCAAGAGATTGCCGACAAACTGAACGTCTCACTGACCAAGATCAAGACCGATATTCGCCGCGCACGCGCGGCGCTCCTGCCGGCGCTGCAAGAGTGCGGCGGTGCGCGCGATACACTGGATGGCTGATCCCAAATGAACAACACCGAATCGGAGCAAAAACTCGAGCGAGTGCTGCATCAGGCACTGCAGGGGCTGCCCCCGCGCCGGGCACCCGGTACCTTGGAATCGAGGGTGGTCAACAGCCTTGCGCGCCGCGCTGCGTTGCCCTGGTGGCGGGTGAGCTTTGCGAACTGGCCCGTGGGCGCGCGCGTCGCGTTCGTCTTGATTTGCGCGGCCTTGGTTGCGGCGACCATCCTGGGAGGCGTATCCGCCTACCTGGGCGATCGATCCTTCAATGAGGCATCGGCACTGGTGCTGGGATGGGTGCACCCGGTATTGGCGGTCATGTCTTCGGCGGGCGGACTGGCATCTCTGCTGGTGCGCGTGATCCCGCCGTTATGGCTGTATGGAATGTTGGGACTGGGGATCCTCCTGTACCTGTCCCTATTCGGTCTGGGTGCGGCGGCCTACCGGACGCTCTATCTTCGGTCCTCATCGGCAGGTGACGGTCTATGAACATCCTGATATTGCGACGCTTGAGCGTGCTCTTCACGCTGCTGTGCATAACGGCGCTTGCCGCGCACCCGGCCGCCGCCTTCGCCAAGGGAGTGACGCCGCCCGCCGCCGCGACCGCACCCGCTTCCGGCACCGCTGCGTCCAGCGCGACGGACGATCCCGCCTCCTCGAACGCGCCGGCGGTCACCGCCGACGACTTCGATGATGAGCCGGACCGGACCGATCGCGCAGATCGGCGCCACCGGTCGCACCATGGACATCGCTGGAACCATGACAGAGACGGCGATGTCGTGAGCATCGGCCATTCCAGCCATTTGCTGCGCGGGCAAAAAGCTGAGTCGGTGGTGTCGGTGTTCGGCTCGTCGACCAGCGACGGTGAAGCCCATGATGTCGTCTCGGTCATCGGCAACACGCGAGTCACGGGGCCCGTCAGCGACAGCGCCGTCGCGGTTTTGGGCAACAACTACGTCGACGGCAAAGTGGACGGCGACGTGGTTGCCGTGCTGGGCAACGTCGAGCTCGGGCCCAATGCAGAAGTCGGCGGCGACGTGGTCGCGGTGATGGGCGGGGTGGTGCGCGATCCTGCCGCCGTCGTGCACGGCTCGGTGCAAAGAATCATCGATGTCGACGTGGGCGGCGTCACCGGTTTCGGCTGGCTGAACAAGTGGGTCACTCATTGCCTGTTGCTCGGCAGGCCCTTGGCCTTCGCTCCCGGACTCGGCTGGGCCTGGTCGCTGGCGCTCGGCCTGCTGGCGTTTTACGCTTGTCTTGCGCTGATCTTCCGGGAAGGGATAGACGAATGCGTCCACACCCTCGAGTCTGAACCCGGACACACCGCGCTGGCGGCGCTGCTCGGCATTTTACTGACGCCCGTGCTCCTGGTCCTGCTGTGCATCACCGTGATCGGCATCGCGGCGGTGCCATTCGTCGTGGGCGCTTTATTCTGCATGTCGCTATTCGGCAAAGCCGTCATGCTGGCGTGGCTCGGCGGACGCATCTCGGGCCGCAGGCTCCGGCCCAGGGGCCATCCGGCCGTCGCGGTGCTCATCGGCGGCACCGTCGTGCTGGTGCTGTACGTAGTGCCGGTGGTGGGCTTTCTGGTTTACAAATTGCTGGGTTTCTTCGCATTCGGCGCCGTGTTCTACACGCTGGTGCTGCGCATGCGCGCGCGCCGCGCTGCCGGCAATGGTTTGCCGCCGCCGCCGCCGCCGCCGTTCGCGGGCGTGGGCGCCGGCGCGGGCAGGGCCGCAGCCGCGGCCAGCCCCGGTGTGGCGGCGGAGCCCTTGTCGCCCAGTTCAGGAACACCGCCTTCAGGACCATCGCCTTCCGCGCAACAGCCCGCCGCTCCCGCCGGCATGTCGCCGCAGATAACCGCGGCCATGCCGCGTGCCGGGTTTTGGGTGCGCATGGCGGCCTTGCTCCTCGATGTTGTATTGGTGGGATTCGCCATGAGCCTGCTGCATCCCTTTGGGGACTTTCACCTCGTTGTGCTCGCCATGTACGGCGCCGTCATGTGGAAGCTTCGCGGCACCACCGTCGGCGGCATCGTGTTCGATCTGCATGTGGTGCGGGTGGACGGGCGTCCCCTGGATTGGGAAACGGCCATCGTTCGCGCGCTCGGCTGCTTCCTGTCACTGTGCGTGGTCTTCCTCGGATTCATCTGGATCGCGTTCGACCACAATCATCAGGCTTGGCACGACAAGATCGCAGGCACCGTGGTGGTACGGGCCAAGCGTTAGGAGCCCTCCGCCACGCTCATGGCCGCGGCGCGGCGCGCCGTCACAAGCGCTCGCGTATCGCCGGCGGCAACAGTGCCTTGTAGCGCCGGCTGAGCGCGAGGCGCTCGCCGTTGCGCAGGATCAATTCATAGTCGCCGTGGAACATCGGCTGCAGCTCCGCGATGGCGGTGAGCTTCACCACGTGCGAGCGATGCACGCGAATGAATTCGCCGGCGTCCAACTGGGCGGCCAGCTTGGCGAGCGGTTCGCGAACCAGGTGCACCTTCCCGGCGGCGTGAATCTCGACGTAGTTGCCGGCCGCCGACAGCCGGTCGATGCTGTCGACGGCAATAAAATAGGCCCGGGCTCGATCGCGTACGAGGATCTGCTTGATCGGCGCCGCGGTCCCCGGCATTGCGCTGAGTATGCGGCGCAGGCGTTCTTCCAGATCACCGTGATCGGGAGCCGCCAACGCCACCTTCACGCGTTCGATGCTGCGCAGAAATCGCTCCCGATCGTAGGGTTTCAGCAAGTAGTCGAGCGCCTGCACGTCGAACGCTTGAACTGCGTACTCGGAGTAGGCGGTCGTAAATACGATATGCGGCGATTCCAAGCCGCGGATGGCCTCGATAACGTCAAAGCCGCTGCGCGCGCCCAATTGGATGTCGAGATAGACGATATCCGGTTTACGCGCGGTAATCTCCGCAATCGCGGCCTCGACCGCATCCGCTTGCGCAACCACCTGAAACTCCGGCAGCGGCGCCAAAAAACGCATGAGCTTCGCGCGCGCCGGCGGCTCGTCGTCAACGATGACGACGGTGTGAGTCATTTCGCGACCGGAAAGCTCAAGGTGACCACGGTTCCGGCGGGCTGACCTGCTGCCAGCGTGAAGGTGTGCGCGCCCGGAAACAGCAGTTCCAAGCGCCGCACCACATTGGAAAGGCCGGTGCCGGGCTTCACGGTGGTGTCGCCGATGCCAAGCCCATCATCGCTGACGACATAGCGCAGCGTCGCTCCCTGTCGCGAAACGTCCACCGTTAGATTCCCGCGCCCTGAAGGGAGGCCATGGCGCAGGGCATTTTCGACCAGGGGCTGCAACAGCAGGCGCGGGACCTCCACGGCCTCAAGCCCCGGGGCAACCGTCAGATGGAAGGACAGCTGCCCGCGAAAGCGCTCCGTCATCATGGCGGCATATCCCCGCAGCCACTCCAACTCGCGCTCCAAGGGCACCAGCACTTGATGGTCCGAGTCATAGGCGGCCCGCATCAGGGCCCCCAAACTGCTGATCATGCGATCCGCGGCCTCGACATCTTCGTGCATGCGATTGGAAATGGCGTTGAGAGTATTGAACAAAAAGTGAGGCTCGATTTGCGCGGTCAGAGCTTTAAGGCGCGCCTGGCCCAGTTCGGCCGCGAGCTCCGCCGCGCGCAGATCGCTGCTGCGCCTCACTTGGAATTCGCGGTTGGCGAAAATCGCGCCGAGTATCAGGGCGTAAGTGATCAGATCCTTTTGCAGTTCGTACAAAAAGCGCACGGGCAGGTCGCCGAAATCATAAGTCTGGCCGGCAATCGCGTAGGCCAGCTTTCGCAGGACGACAATGGCAGCGACATGCCAGGCAGAGAACAAGAACCCGGCCATCGCGTGCGCGGCGATGGTGCGCCGGCGCGGCCGGGCATCCAGCCGAAACTTCCGCTCGAAGCGCACGATGAAGGGAACGACGGCAAGAATGACGATGACGCTGCTGAGCTCCCAAACCAGCGGCTTCCAGGGCTCGACGGCTCTGCCGCGCAAGTTGACGATCTGATTGAGGCCAAGATAGGCGCCGAACAGCAAAGCCAATATCGAGTACAGTGCCCAACCGGAGCGGCCGATGCGCATGGGAGGACTGTCGGCCATGGAGGTCACTAATTGATGTCTTGGGGAACGGCGAGTTCCGGTGCGAGGCGTTGCGCCACGGCGCCGCGGCCCGCCGCGAGCTCTCGGGGGCGCGCTACGCCTGCCTCGAGACCGAACAAGGGCCGCAGCAACCGCACGCGGCGAATCGCTTCGTAGCTCAAGAAACAGGTCGCGGCGGTCACCAACACGAGTAGAACTCCTTCAACGGGCGGATATAAATGCGACGGCTTGAGCGCATGCGCCACCACGACGATGACAGTCTGGTGAAGAATATACACCGGGAATATCGCGCCGGTCAGATAGCGCCGCACGGCGCTGTCATGCGTCAGATGGCGATGCGCGAATCCCACCGCGGCTGCGATTGCGAGCCATTGTTCGGCGCCATAGACACCGCGTTGGAACCAGCGCAGCGCCAAGGGCGGGACGGCGGCATCGTCGCTGTACGCGCCGAAATAGGCGACCAGGAAGGCCCAGCCGACTACCGCGAATCCCAGCGTCAACCAACGCGCGCGCTCCAGCGCGCCCCAAGCGGCGGGAGCGCCGGCCAGCGAAAAGCCGAGCAGGAACACGCCGAAATACATGGCGTGGTTGTACCAATCACCGACCAAGGCATGCGTGGCGGGGAAGCGCGGCGCCAGCCCTAAGCGGATCACGGCAAGATAGCCGATCGGCCAGAGCAGCACGCCTAAACCCGACATGCGCTTCTCGGCAATCCGGCGCAGCCAGGGAATTGCGGGCGGCGCGATGCGGACCGCGGCGTAAAGCACGACCGTGTACACCCACAGATAGGCGACGAACCACAAGTGGTTCCACGTCGGCATGATCAGGCAATCGGCGCCGCGGCAGAATCCATGGAAGCCCGTGACGTACAGCCGATAGAACTCGGCGAAGCTGCCCGCGTAGCGCAGTTTTTCGACGACTTCGAGGTAGGATTGCGGCGGAACGATCACGAGCATGCCGAAGACCAACGGGATGAGCAGCCGCGTCGAACGCTGGCCCATGAAATGCCCCGCGCCTTGGCGCGCCAGCAGGAAGCCGGTGGCGACGCCGGACACCAAGAACAACAGCGACAGCCGCCACGGCGAGGTCAGCATCATCAGGGGCTCGATCGCGGCCGAGGCCTGTGGGCTCTTCACGTGCCAGTCCCACGTGACGTAGTACATGCCGACGTGGTACAGGATCAGCAGCATGAAGGCGCCGATCCTGACCCAGTCGAGGTCGTAGCGGCGTTGCCCCAAATCTTCTTTGAACAAAATCGGTGCGGTCATAAGAGCCTCTCAAGATGCTTACGGCTGCAAGCCTGTGCGCGGGAGCCTCAATGGCGCAACGCGCCTGGGATCAGCGGGACTTGAGGCAAGACGAGCGGCGATTGTGCGATGATCAAATGATGGCCGAAGCTCATGACAACCCGCTCGAATCGTATGTGCGTGCGGCATTGGCGCTGCAGGGCTACACGTTCGACGATGCCGAAATTGCGGAAATCGTCGAGCAGTTCGCGCGCCTCGAGGGAATCGCACGGACGGTCTTTGATTGGCCGCTGCCGTTTGCCTCGGAAGCGGCGCCGGTGTTCCGGCCTTGATCGGCTCGGCTGCCGACATCGTGCTTGAGATCGCCAAGGGCGCGCGCAGCGCCGCGGACGTGTTGGCGGAATGCAAAGCGCTGATTCTGGCGAAGGATCCCGATTTGAATTGCTTCACCGCGAAGACTTTCGAGCGTGCCGGGCGCGAAGCCGCCGCGATCGACGGCTTGTACGCCCTCGGCAAGCCGCTGCCGCCGCTGGCCGGCGTGCCCTATGCCGTGAAGAACTTGTTCGATGTCGAAGGGCTGGTGACCCTCGCCGGGGCAAAGATAAATGCCGGCAATGCGCCGGCGTCTGCCGATGCAACCATCGTGGCGCGAATGCGCCGCGCCGGCGCAGTCCTCGTGGGCGCACTGAACATGGAGGAACTGGCGTACGGGTTCCTGACTGAGAATCATCACTACGGTACGACGCGCAATCCGCACGATCGCACGCGCGGTGCGGGCGGTTCGTCCGGCGGCTCGGCCGCAGCGGTCGGTGCCGGAATGCTGCCGATTACCTTGGGGTCCGACACCAGCGGTTCAATTCGTGTGCCCGCATCGCTGTGCGGTGTCTTTGGCCTCAAGCCGACCTACGGGCGATTGTCGCGCAGCGGCACGTATCCTTTCGTGAACAGCTTCGATCATGTGGGGCCGTTCGCCAACAGCGTCTCGGGATTGGCGCTCTCCTACGACGCGATGCAGGGACCGGACGCCTTCGATCCCGCCTGCGCGCAGCGCGCCGTGGAACCGGTCGGTGCGTCGCTCTCGCTGCCGCGCGGAATTCGGATCGGCATTCTGGGGGGGTGGTTTCACGCGTGGGCGGATCCGGCGGCACGGCGCGCCGTACAACTGGCGGCGGCGGCGCTCGGGGCAACGGAGTGGACCGAGCTCGAAAGCGCAGAGGTCGCGCGTGCCGCGGCCTACCTCATTACCGGCGCCGAGGGCGGCGCGCTGCATCGGCCGCGCTTGATCGAACAGTACGAGGATTTCGGGCCCTCATCCCGGGCTCGCTTGGTCGCGGGCAGCTTGATTCCCGCAACGTGGGTGATTCAGGCGCAGCGCGTGCGCCAGCAGGCCTACGCGCAAGCGATGGAGCTGTTTGACCGCTTTGACCTGTTGATCGCGGCGGCTGCGCCGGCGGTGGCGCCGCGCATCGGCCAGGAGACGCTGGTGATCAACGGCCGCAGTATCCCCACCAAGGCGGGTCTCGGCGTGCTCACACAGCCCATTTCATGCATCGGTCTGCCTGTTTGCACCGTGCCGTTGTGGCCTGGCGAAGGCGAATCACCCGCGGAGCGCAGCTTGCCGGTCGGGGTGCAGCTCATCGGCGCCCCCTGGCGCGAGGACCTGTGTCTTGCCGCGGCCCGAACCCTCGAACAGGCGGGAATCGCCGAGATTCGGCCGCCACCCTAGGGCGATAGGAAGCTTCGAGGCACGGAAGACAGCAGTGCCTCGAAGCTTCCCATCCCCCAAGGTGCTGGAGGGCGAGTTTCGAATGGCCACCATTGGTCGGTTGGCTTCACGCGCACTCGTAGGCTGGAAAATCGGGTGTGGCTCAACACACGCTCGTAGCGCCGGCATTGTGATGATGATCGGCCCGACTTCTCGTCAGGAAGGGTGAGCGCTACAGCGGCCGGCGATGACGGGTCAGCGTTGTGGCGATCGATGCAAGCACGGCCATTCGCACCGCCACGCCGTTGTTGACCTGCTCGCGAATCACCGAGCGCGGGCCGTCGGCCACCTCGGATGAGATTTCAACGCCGCGGTTCATGGGCCCCGGATGCATGACGAGCACGCTGGGCGCGGCCAGCTTCAGGCGCTGCGCCGTCAGGCCGAATTCCTTGAAATACGCAGCGTCATCGAGCGATGCGGCTTGCGCCATGCGCTCCTTTTGGATGCGCAGCATCATCACCACATCCGCGCCCGCGATGCCGTCCTCGATGCGTGTGAAGCGCTGCGCGCCGCGAAATTCGGCTTCCTCGGGCAGCAGCGCCTGCGGTGCGACCAAGCGCAGATCCGTGGTACCGAGCGTGCTCAAGGCCGTCGCCGCCGAGCGAGCGACCCGCGAATGCTTGATGTCGCCGACGATGGCCACTTTCAGTCCGGTGAAACGGCGCTTGTGCGTGCGAATCGTCAGCACGTCGAGCAGCCCCTGCGTGGGATGCGACAGGTGCGCCTCGCCCGCGCTGATCACCGAGACGTGCGGAGCCACATGATCGATCAAGAATTCCGGCATGCCGGCTGCGGAATCGCGGATCACGAATACATCGGTGTTCATCGCCTCGAGCGTGTAGATCGTGTCCAACATGCTCTCGCCCTTGGCGCGCGAGCTGGAATGCAGGTCCAGGTTGAGTACATGCGCCCCCAACCGGCGGCTGGCGAGGTCGAACGAGGCGCGGGTGCGCGTGCTGGGCTCGAAGAACAAATTTGCCAGCGTCACCCCGGCCAGTTCGCGGCCTTCGTAGGCAGGTTGGCCGGGCAAGCGTCGGTAGCGTTCCGCTCGATCGAGGATGGCCGTCAACGCCTCGCGCGCCAGGCCTTCGAGCGTGATGAGGTGGCGCAAGCCCCCCGCGCTGTCTTGTTGTGATCGCATTTGCGCCTCATGTATGTTCGGTGAACCAGCGTTCCAATATCACGCAGGCCGCCGCCGCATCGACATCGGACTTGGCCACCCGCCGGCGCCGCAAACCGGACTCGCGCGCCGCCTGCAGCCGCGCCTCCCCTTCAAGCGACGAGTAGCGCTCGTCCACCATGACAACCTCTATGCCAAAGCGGCGAGCCAGTTCGGCCGCGAAATTGCGCGCGGCTCTGGTCAGAGCGCCATCGGAACCATCCACATTATACGGCAGCCCGACCACCGCCATGTCGGGTTGCCAATCCTGGAGCAGCGAAGCGATCAGTTCCCAGCGGGGTCCGTTCGTCCCCGCGGGCACCGTTTTCAAGGCTGAGGCGCTGCGGCTGACGCTGTCGCCGCAGGCTACGCCGATCCTGCGCAGGCCGAAATCGAAAGCCAGAAGGAGCTTCGGTCGGGACGATTCAGGCATTTCCGCCGGTGGGACTGACTCGCGACAATTCCACGCCCAGAAGACGTCCGGCGGCAAGCCAGCGGGATTCAAACGGCAGGTCGAAAATCAATCCCAAATCCACCGGCGCGCTCAGCCACGCGTTCGCCCGCAGCTCTTCCTCCAGTTGGCCGCCATCCCAGCCGGCGTAGCCCAGGGCGACAACGGCCTCCTCGGGTCCCTGGCCGCGGGCCATGGCCGCGAGAATATCCCGCGACGTGGTCACGTGCAGCGCATCGGAGACCTTGAGCGTCGAATCCCACTCGCCGCACGCACGATGCACGACGAAGCCGCGATCGGTTTGCATCGGTCCGCCGCGCAACACGTGCCGCTCCCACAGGGGTCCTTTGCCGAGCTCGATCTCCAGCTGATCGAATATCTCCCCCATGCGCATCGGCAGCGGCTTATTGAGGATCAGCCCGAGCGCGCCCTGCGAATTGTGATCGCACACCAGCGCGACGGCCTGCGCGAAATTAGGATCACCCATGTAAGGCATGGCGATCAGCAGCTGGTTGGTCAGATAGACTGGATCGCTCATGTGAACGGCCGGCGGCTCAAGGGTTGTTCGGTTCCGAATAGTACACCGCGCCTCCCTGCGTCGAGCCTTCCAGGAATTGCCATTCGTAGGCGATTCGAATCTGGTCGTGTTTCGCCGACAATTCGCCGGGAAAAGGCTCATAAGGCGCCGCCAGCTTCAAGATTCGCACGGCTGCCGCGTCGATCTGCGCATGGCCGCTGCTGCGCCTGACGATGGTTTGCAGCAGCTTGCCGTCGGCGCCGATGGTGACCTCGATGACCGGCGTTCCCGACTGTTGCTCACGCCGCGCGACGTCCGGAAAGTTCATCGTGCCGACCCGCTCGATTTTTCGGCGCCAGCCATCCAAGTACGCCGCGACGTCGGATTCGCGCGTGTCGGCGGCGATCCACAGCTCATGTCTGGCTTCGCCGCGCAAGCGCAGCGCGATTCCGTCGTCGTTCGGCGTCATCGCAAGGTCCGGCCGCTTCTCCAGCAACAGCGGCAGTTCGGCAGCGTCCTTGGCGGCGCTCGACGCGGCGAAATAGAAAATCTTCTGCGCCGGACTATGTGTCGCCACCAGCTCTTCAGCGCCCGCATCGGCGCCCGCGGGCTGCACGTCCAGTCCCGCTCCGCTGGGAACGCCCAAGCGATCGACGGGCATCAGCGACGACTTGGGGATCAGACTGCGCTCGCGCTTCACGGTGTTGCCGGAGCCCAATTGAGTGCGCTGCGACAGATAGCGGGCGTTCGGATTCACGGCGGCCGCGGGGACGCGCTCATTCACGAGGATGACCTCGAGGCCGGGCGCACCCTCATTGCCCGAGCTGCTGCCGGAGCTGAAGGTCACGCCCAGAATGACGATCCCATGCAGCAGCGCGGCCAGAAAGCACGTGGTCAACATGCGATCGTGGGCGGGCGGCAGCCGGCTGCGCAGCGCATCGCCGGCCTGCATCGCGTCGGCCGTCAGAAGGATTTCAGACGTCACGATGCGCCCAAGTTCCGCTCGATGGCGTCCATCAGCAGGGAACCGATGTCGATGCCATGCATTTTGTTGAGTTCGCGAATGCCCGTCGGACTCGTGACGTTGATTTCGGTGACGTAGTCGCCGATGACATCCAGCCCGACAAATGCCATGCCCGCCTCGCGCAGCTTAGGTCCGATTTGCGCGCACAGCCATCGATCGCGGTCGTTGAGTGGACGGCTTTCGGCCCGGGCCCCGGCCGCCAGATTGCCGCGGTTGTCTTCCGGCAGCGGCATGCGGCTCAAGGCGAAGGGCACGGGTTCACCGTCGACCAAAATGATGCGGTTGTCGCCGGTGGCGACGATCTCGGGCAAGTAGCGCTGCACAATGGCATAACGGGTGCCGTAGCCGGTCAGGGTCTCGAACACGACGTTGCGGTTCTTGTCGCCATGCTCGAGAACGAAAATGGATTTGCCACCCATGCCATCCAGCGGTTTGCACACCGCCTTGCCATGTTCTGCCAAGAATTCGCCCATGTCGTGCATGTCGCGTGTGATGAGCGTGGGTGCGCAGCACTGTGGAAACCACGCTGTGTAAACCTTCTCGTTGATGTCCCGCAGTCCCTGCGGGCGATTGAAAACTCGGGCGCCTTGCAGCTGCGCGCGATCCAGGATGTAGGTGCTGTAGATGTATTCGGTATCGAAGGGCGGATCCTTGCGCATCAGGATCACGTCGAATTCGCCGAGCTTGGCGGCGCTCGGTTCACCCAGCGAGAACCAGTCTGCCAAGTCGTCCCTGACCTTAAGCGGCGCAAGGCGGCCCCATGCAACCCCATCGCGCAGCCAAAGGTCTTTCTGCTCGGCGTAATGCAGCTCCCAGCCGCGCGCCCGGGCGGCGAGCAAGAGCCCCAAGGTGGTGTCCTTTGCCGGCTTGATCGCCCCGATGGGGTCCATGACCACGACGAGACGCACTCGAGACGACATGCTCATTCCTTCAGTCTAGCAAGCGGCACAGTCGCCCGCTCTCTTGGGAAAACTGTGAACCAGGCCACCATTGTTTGTCGACTCATGCCGCCAAATGTCGACCCCGTACCGTGGCTTGCGCGGCCTGGATATGTTAAAAAGCCACAAGATTCCAGCACCTACGCAAGTCATGGAGAGCATGATCACCAGCGGCAAGCCTAAACTCACGGGCCTCAAGGTTCTCGTGATAGATGACAGCAAGACCATTCGCCGAACCGCTGAAACACTTCTCACCAAGGAAGGGTGTGAAGTGTTCACGGCCGTCGATGGTTTCGACGCCCTGTCCAAGATCGCCGATCATCAGCCGGACATCGTGTTCGTGGACATCATGATGCCTCGACTCGATGGATACCAGACCTGTTCGCTGATCAAACACAACAAGGTCTTCAGGCAAATTCCAGTGATCATGCTGTCGAGCAAGGATGGGTTGTTCGATCGGGCCCGCGGCCGCATCGTAGGATCGGAACATTATTTGACCAAGCCGTTTACCAAAGACGAATTGTTGGGAGCGATCGAAGCTCACGTCGGGAAATGACGGAGAATACGCGATGGCATTGATTCTCATTGTGGATGACTCGCCCACCGAGGTATTTGTCATGCAAAAAGCGCTGGAAAAGCACGGTTTCAAAACCGCGGCCGCCGAAAACGGCGAAGAAGGCGTGCGCAAGGCCAAGGAAATGAAACCGGATCTCATTTTCATGGATATCGTCATGCCGGGCGTAAACGGCTACCAAGCCACCAGGATGCTCATCAACGATCCTGAAACCAGCTTGATCCCCATCATCATGGTGACCACCAAGGGTCAGGAGACCGATCGCGTTTGGGGCTTGCGGCAGGGCGCCGTGGACTATTTGGTCAAGCCGGTGTCCGCCCAGGCGCTGGTCGAAAAGGCGCAGGCCGCACTGGCCACATGACGAGTACGACCAGCGGGTCAGACACGAGCCTGCGCGGCTTGCGCGACCGGCCATTCGAATTGCTCAAGGAGTTGGAGAAGCGCAGCAGCACGGTGGCAGCGAACAGCGTTGCCGAGGCCGATGCCGGGCCGGAATGGGTCGGCGTTGCTTTTCGCATGGGCGGCGAAACGTTTTTGGTGGCCCGCGAGGAGACGCGCGAAGTTCTGGGTTATCCGGCGGTGGTCACCCGCATTCCCGGCGCGAAGAGCTGGGTCCGGGGATTGGCCAACGTGCGCGGAGCGCTGATGCCGATGTTGGATTTGCGGCAATTCTTGGGCAGCGGCGCGACCGCCTCGGGACGCAATACCCGGATCGTCGTGGTCAATCACCGCGATATTCCGGCGGGCTTGATGGTCGATGAGGTATTGGGCTTCAGGCGTTTTGCGGAATCGGAATTCAGCGCGGACGCACCGCCGACGGTGATCCGCTGCGACAGCTATCTTGCCGGCGCCTTTCGCCGCGGGGGCGAAGTTTGGCCGGTATTGAGCTTGAGGACTCTGGTGGAGAGCCAGAGTTTTCTGCAGGCGGCAAGTTAGATGGCGGAATAAAGCATGACGAGCAGGCGAATCGAAAAATCACCCAGCGTAAGGCTGCTGCCGGCCCTGGCGGGGCTCATCGTGCTGTGCCTGATCGTTGCCGCGGTCCTCACCGCGTCGACGCGCAATGCCGCTTCGCCCGCCGCGCCCGCCGAGCAGCTGTCGCTCGTGATCCAGCGCATACCCTTCGAGGCGCAAAACGCGCTGCGCGGGGAATCGAGCGCCTTCGATGCGCTCGCCAAGAGCGCAGCGCGGCTCAAGGCGTTGCGCGGCAGCACAACCGGCAGCGGCGATGCGGCTGCCTGGGCCAAGTTGAGCGATGGTGTCACAGCGGTCACGGAGGCTCGATCCGCGGTCGAACGGATCCAGGCATCCACTCAAGAGGTGCGCGAGCTCGCGCCGAAACTGCTGTCGGAGCTCGGCGATCTGGGCAGCTCAGTCGGTGTACAGAAGCTCGAGGGCATGAGCCGGTACCTCGAGCGCTTCGAGCTCACCGTGCAGCGCATTCAGCAGGATTTGAACGGTTTGGGTGCCGGCGTCAGCGATGCCGCCCCAAGCGCGCAACGCCTGGCTGACAGCCTGGAATTCCTCAATCAGGTGATCCGCGGCCTGTCGGGAGAGGAGTCCGGCATTGCCATCCAGAAAGTTACCGGCGCGGATCCCGAACAACGCTTGAAAACGGTGGTGCAGCGCAATCAGCAGTACGCCAACAGCGTACGCAAGGCGATCGGTGCGGCCGAGCCGCTCGCGAAAGCACAAACCGCGGCACGCGGCCTGCCGGCGCTGGCCGGCACGCTGGCGGCCCAGTCTGGGAGTGCGGCGCCGAGGTCCGAAACCGGCGGCGGCTACCAGGCTTGGATACTGGCGAGCCTCGCGCTGGCGGCACTGCTCTTCGCGGCGCTCGCCTGGGTCTACTCGAGGACGGCCGGCCAGCGGCGCAGCAACGAGCTGCGCGTGCGTGAGAACGAACGCAACCAAGAAGCCATCATGCGCTTGCTCGATGAACTGTCGAGCCTGGCGGACGGCGATCTGACCGTGCAGGCCACCGTCACCGAAGATATCACCGGCGCGATCGCCGACTCGATCAACTATGCCATCGAGGCACTGCGCGAGCTGGTCACGACCATCAACGACGGCGCTATTCAGCTGGACAGCGCCACGCGGCAGACGCAGGGCGCTGCAGCGCACATGGCCAAGGCCAGCAGCGCGCAATCGCGTCAGATCTCCGCGGCCAGCGAATCCATGGCCGACATGGCAGCCTCGATCGAAGAGGTGTCCGGCAATTCCGAGCGTTGCTCGGATGTCGCACGGCACTCGGTGGATGTGGCGCACAAGGGCGGCGACGCGGTACGGCGCACCATCGACGGCATGAATGCCATACGCGAGACCATTCAAGAGACCAGCAAACGCATCAAGCGCCTGGGCGAGAGCTCCCAGGAGATCGGCAACATCGTCGAATTGATCAACGACATTGCCGAGCAGACCAACATCCTGGCGCTGAACGCATCGATTCAGGCATCGATGGCGGGGGAGGCGGGGCGCGGCTTCGCGGTCGTGGCGGACGAGGTGCAGAGACTGGCGGAGCGCGCCGCCAACGCGACCAAGCAGATTGAAGTACTGGTGCGCACCATTCAAACCGACACCAACGAAGCGGTGGTGTCCATGGAACGTAGCACGACGGATGTGGTCGGCGGCGCGTTATTGGCCGAAAACGCCGGCGCCGCGCTCGAGGAGATCGAACAAGTTTCCAATCAGATTGCGAGCCTGGTGCAGAACATTTCCGCGAGCGCCCGCCAGCAGGCTGCCGTGTCCGGCAACATTTCGAAAAACATGCAGGTGGTGCGCGAGATTTCATCGCAGACGGCGGAAGGTTCGACGGCGACTTCCACTTCCATCGCGAAGCTAGCGGCGCTCTCGGCGCAGCTGCGCAAGTCGGTCGCAGGCTTTCGGCTGCCTCACTTGGGCACCGGCGCGACATCGGGCAAGTTACCGGCATTGAGCGAATCCGCAGCGCCGGCCGCTCCCGCAAAGTCAGCCACGCCCGCGAGTCCGGCCGGTCCCGCGAGTCCGGCCGGTCCGGCGAGTCCGGCCGGTCCGGCAACTTTGCGCAAGGCGAGCGGCATCGGAGCTTAAGCTCCCGACGGTTCCGGCATGACCGATATCAGCTCCCAAACCCTGCACATTGTCGCCAAGGAACTTAGCGCGACCTTGAACGATGCGCGTGCCTCGCTCGAGGGCTACGCGGAGCGGCCCGACCAGCGCGTGCTGCTCGAGAAATGCGCGGATCAGCTGCACTTGGCCCACGGCGTGCTACGGCTGGTCGAAGTGTACGGCGCGGCGCTGCTCGCCGAAGAGATGGAACACGTCACGCGCTACTTGCTGAGCTCCGGTAGCGACCAGAAACGCCAGATCGACGGCCTCGACGCCTTGATGCGCGCGATGGTGCAGCTGCCCACTTATCTTGAACGCGTCCTGTCGGGCGGCCGGGACCTGGCGCTGGTGCTGTTGCCGCTGCTCAACGACCTGCGATCCGTGCGCGGCAGCCCGTTGCTGTCCGAAGGCACGCTGCTGCTGCTCAACTTGAAGTCCGATCAGAACGCCGCGCCGCAGTTCCTGACTCAGGGCGAACAATCGATAACGGTGGCGCAATGGGCTCGCCGCTTGAGGCCGCGGTTCCAAATCGGCTTGTTGGGATACATCCGCGGCGAGCGCACCGTACAGAATCTTGAAATACTCGCGAAGGTCACCGAGAAGCTGGAGCAGGTGGCGACCACGCAGCCGGTGTTCCAGTTGTGGTGGGTCACCGGCGCCATCCTCGAGGCGGTACGGGCCAACGGATTGGAGGGCAGCGCGACCTTAAAGCGCTTGCTCGGCCAGGCGGATCGGCAAATCCAGGCGCTGTACGAACTGGGCGAGGCGCGTTACGGCGAAGACCCGCCGATCGACCTGCTGAACAATCTGC
>Ga0210403_10001326_pt1 | contig 23608 bp, 18 predicted proteins | sample IncBWC19MmetaG_FD_150863 | JGI IMG/M metagenome (GOLD analysis project Ga0210403, IMG submission 150863) | Forest soil microbial communities from Barre Woods Harvard Forest LTER site, Petersham, Massachusetts, United States - Inc-BW-C-19-M | ecosystem: Environmental > Terrestrial > Soil >... | reverse complement strand
CTGGTCACAATTCGACACTCTGCTTATGGGGAGGCGGACGTATGAGGCGGCAACCAGAAGGTTGGGGCGAGCAGCCTTTGCTGGAAAAGCTACCTTTGTCTTCTCAAAGCAATTAGAACCGAAAGATCATCCGGGCGTGACAATCGTATCTGAGCTGACCCGCCCATGGATACAAGCTCTTAAGAAGCAGGAAGGGAAAGACATTTGGTTGATGGGCGGCGGCGAACTGTTTCGAAAGCTGCTTGACCTTGGCGAGGTGGACTCGGTGAATATCACGACAGTTCCAGTGATGCTCGGCGAAGGCACGCCTTTGATGTCTCCTCCCTATGCCCCAACGAAGCTCGCCTTGCTGACTCACCGCGTATATAAATCGGGGAGCACCTCGATGACCTACGAGTTGAAGTCCTAGCGCCAACGGAAGCGACAGCTACCCAGCTACGCATCGGCAACGCATGCGCTGTGCTGATCAACACGGACAAACCCATCGGCCTGATTGGAGATCAGGTCGGGTACAAAACTCAGTTATACTGCGCGGAAACGGGCTTTTGAGCAATTTCGGCCAGTCCGCTCCCGAACTTGCCGAAAGAGCAGCGTACGACGCAAAGATGGCGATCAACACCGAAAGCGCCACGAGCACGTAGTTGTACGAGCCAATCAAGTTCACGGCATCCATCTGACTCCATGCGGTTGCCACGCGGAACCGTCGTGCCGCGCTTCAATTAAATATTGACCGGCTCGCGCCGACGCAAATCAACGTGTGAATGGGGTAGGTCCGCGTGCGGTGTGACGCGAGGGACACGCGCCGCCAGAAACACACCGAACCCGATTGCGGACGTGTTGTCGGAAACTCGTCCCTTACGGCTTCATGAAGGATTGCCCGCCTCGCTGAGTGCATCGGCGATTTGTACTAAACCCGCTTCGCGGGTAGCTGGCAGCGTAGTGCGATTTGGCAGGACAATTGCGAAGTGCACATCGCCGCCACCACAGTCAGATCGCTTTCGAACGAGTCGGTGTCGAAATCGGCCATGAATTGCTGCACTCATTAAGAACGAAGACGCGCGAGGCTCGGCTTGCTGAAGTGGAGCTTGTTTCTCACTGCCAATCCACACTCGCGCGGCTTTGTCGTGTATCAGACATCACGTCGTTCCTCTTGGGTCGTCGAAGCTCTCCATCTGTTCAAGTACGTTCTGCCGCTTGCCACGTTCGGCGGCGCGCCTTACAGTTGCGATGAGGCGAGTGTTGTGAAGTGCGTGTTCAAACCCGGGTGTAGTGTAGGTACCCGCATGTATATCGCGGACAAGATGAGCGTAGACCTCTGTCACGTTGATCGCCGTATCCATGAGCCCACCGGAGACCGCGGCCTCTTCCGGCGGTGCGAATGGGATGTTGGACGTCAGCTTGAGGTCCCCGGCCTGGAAACCGTAAGGATGACCACCGGTCAAGCTAAGCCATCCCTCCGATCCCCTGATTTCGAAGGTGAAGCGAGCATCCTCCGGCGCTACGCCGCCGCTGATGTCGGCCGCGAATACGGCACCAGAACGCGCCCTACCCAGGACGTCGACGTGATCGGGCGTTTCACGCACACTATGACCGCCGGTGTCTGTCAGTTTGACCGTGGGCCATAAGGTCTCGGTCAGGGCATCAACCTCGATGATTGGTCCGAGAACGGCCTCTATCATATCGAGGGTATGCCCCGCAGTGATGGTCAGCAGGTTCGCGCCGGAGACTGTCTTATTGAAAAGATCATGGGAAGAATGGATCTCCGAGCCGAACCCGGTCGTAGCGGAGACAATTCTCGCGTTGAGCGGCCGTCCAATTGTTCCGGAAGAAAGCAATTCAGCCGCACGCCGCACGGCCGGATTCAAACGGCCTTGTAATCCGATCGCGGTATGGAGTGAACCGACCGCGCTGACCATCTCTTCAGCCTCCGCGACGGTGCGCCCGAGAGGCGCTTCGCAGTAGACCGCCTTGCCGGCATCCAGCGCCGCCAGAACGAGTTCGCGGTGCATGGGCACCTTGACGGAAATGGTTATGACGTCAATCTGGTCATCGCCGATCATCGCGAGCGGATCGGAAAACCAGCGGTCGGCACCGAAAGCTTCAGCCGCTTTTCTGGCACTCTGCTCGTTGCGCGTTGCCACAGCTGCGAGCCTCAGGCCGGAAAGGCCGTTGATCGCCGGAACGTGTGACAGGTTTGCCCAGCTCTTTTGTGCGTTTGCACCGACGATTCCTACGCAAATTTGTTTCTGAGTCATTGCTAATCTCCCGTTTTTCAAAGTGATCGAATTTCCTTGAGGTTCTCTCAAGACGATTTATCCAATGCAGAGCAAGCATAAGAGCCGGTCACATCGTTCATCCAATGTGCCTCTTCATATCGCCAGGATCGAGATCGGCAGCTTTGGACTCCGAAGCATCGAAGTTCCGAGGAGGCTGCAGGGTGCCGAGCGAATGCACCATCCAGTGTTTAGCTGAACGCCGCTTAACACGATTCCAAGGAATACAGCGTAAAAACCGCTTACATGGCAGGACAACGACGAATAGGAAGGACAAGAGACTAGTCGATCGTCAGATACATAATGCGTGCTGCATTTGACAATGGAGTTGGGGATCATAGGTTCCTCAATGTGGCGGATTCCTCGCGGGCCAGCGACTCAGGCAAGGCCGCGTGTGTTGTTCCGGTGGGCTGAAATGAAGCCAAAGGGACGCGCTCACGCTCACCAGCAGAATAAGCAGCCTATCGCAGATGATGTATGCAGCAGCCAGGCCCGCTGACACGATCAGGAAGGCAATGCAGATTCCCACAATTGTGCAAACGTCGTCACCAGTAACTCCGCATGTAAGGCGTTCGGCCGAGATTCCGAAGTCATCTCTGCGTTGTGAGCTAACCCTCTCTTTGGGGTCATTTGTCACGAGGAGTTCCTCCAACTGGGGTAGCAGCGATGGCACGTTGTTCGGTCTTCCTTGCGTGAGGGGATCGTGCATTACGGCTGGTTAGTCGGGTGACGATCGCAAAGAGGAGGCTCCCCGAGATTCCGCACATCAAAACGCCGATGATGCTCTCCAGCGGCCCAAGCGTCCGCCAGTTCGACGGGAGACTTACGTCGTTACAGCCGAGTGTCGAATAACTGCTTGCGGAGAAGTAGATCGCGGAATCCCATGACGGTAGGCACCGCCAGCGATAGAAGCATGCCCACAGCAGAATCTGCATCCCGTGCAGGACAACGACTGCTGCTGTTAACCGCACAATCAACGCGGCAGAACGAAGGGCGCCGATCTGCTGCATATCTCCTTCTAACACACGTCGTAACCACGCGATGAGAAGCGCGACTCCTACGGACTGTAGCCACAGCGTGACAGTGAAGAGAGGCAACTCGGCGCCAAATCGATGAACAAACATTGGTTTTCCCTTTCGCCGTTGGGCTTATTTCCAACCACCGCCCAGCGCTTTATAGAGCTGGACAAGGCTCTGGTACTCGTTATTGCGCGCCTGTGCCAGGGTCAGTTCGGCGTTGAAGAGAGACCGTTGGCTGTCGAGCACATCGAGGTAATTCGACGTGCCGCCTCGATAACGCATGAGTGACACGTTGACCGACTCCTGAAGATCTTTCACCGATTGTTCCTGTCGTTCGCGGACGACGTGGTATTTGTCATAGCCGATTAAGGCATCCGAGACATCTCCGAACGCGCGCTGAATGGTCTGCTCGTAGCCAATCAGGGCCTGCCGTTCCTCGGACTTCGCATAACGCAGGTTATTGCGCAGGTAACCGCCCTCGAAAATTGGCTGCGAGGCCGCCGCCGCATAGGTGCCGGCTCCGAGCGGCGCCGGAATATGCGAGCCGGCGAACTGGCTATGGCCGAAAGCCGCGCCGCCAGAACCGAGGAGCGAGATTTGCGGAAAAAACATTGCTTTGGCAACGCCAATGTTGGCGTTCGCGGCTACCAGGTTCTCCTCGGCTTGATGGATGTCGGGCCTGCGTTCGAGTAATTGCGAAGAAAGGCCGGTGGGCAACTGAGGAGGCAAAGTCTCGCTCCACTTCCAGCCGTCAGAAATTTCAATGGCAAAGGCTTCACCGCGAGGAACGTTGTCCGGATACTTCCCCAGCAGGATGTTGATCGCATCTTCCGTTTGGCCGATCTGCCGTTCGAGATCGGGGATCTGCGCGTTTGCCGCATCGAGTACCTGCCGGGCCTGAAGCACGTCGAGGGTCGTGGCTACGCCGTGCTGGAGACGCAACTCGGTAAGTTTCACCGAATCTTCCTGGGTTTGCACAGTTGCTTTTGCGATTTGGAGCTGCAGATCAAGATCGCGGAGCAGAAAGTAATCGCTCGCGACGTCGCCCACCAGTGTCAGGACTACCGTCTGCTGCGCATCCTGTGTGGCCAAGAGCTGGGCTCGGGCAGCCTCGGTGGCGCGACGATAGCGTCCGAAGAGATCGACCTGGAAGACGGCGTCACCAGCGAGCGAAAAGATGTTGGACTTGATGTTCTGGTCGGTCTTTCCTCCGCTGAATACCGGGTCGAGCGTTACCTGAGGAAACTGATTCGAGCGGGTGATGCCGAGCTGAGCTCTCCCGGCATTAACGCGCTCAACCGCTATCTGCAGATCGTAATTCTGCTTGAGTGCTGTCCAGATGAGTTGCTGCAATTGAGGATCGTGGAAGACCTGCCACCACGGCAGATCGGCGAACGATGCGGATTGCGCTTCCGACTGCCGCGATTCTTCCGGGCCGTGAAAGACCGTCGGGGCCTGTACTGCCGGGCGATGGTAGTTGGGCCCGACTGTACAGCCGGAGAGCAGAAGTGCTGCTCCGAGGAGGGCTGCGCATTGTGCGCGGAATCTGGCTTCTGCTCTGCTACGCATCTTGATCGCCCTCCGCCATCGCACTGGGCTGAGTTGCAGACGACAGGAGGCGTTCCCGGGCCGCCGCGGACCATCGCTCCACCAGGTAAAAGATCGCCGGCACCGTGAATATGCCGAGCACGCTTGCCGCTGTCATGCCTCCGATGACGGTGGTGCCCATGATCTGACGCGCGACCGAGCCCGCACCCGAGGCCGTCCACAGCGGCACGCAACCGAGAATGAAGGCGAAGGAGGTCATCATGATAGGCCGCAGTCGAAGCCGCGCACCTTCGAGGGCCGCGTCCATCAATGGCTTGCCGTGCTCGTACTGTTCCTTCGCGAACTCGACGATGAGAATCGCGTTCTTAGCTGCCAGGCCGATCAGCATTACCAGGCCGATCTGCGCGTAGACGTCGTTCTCCATCTGGATCATGTAGGGCGGCAGGAAGAGACTCAGGGCTACCCGACGCAGCCACAGCACGCCAAAAGCGCCGAAGACCGCGACCGGCGTGCTGAGCAGAACGCTGAATGGCAGGGTCCAGCTTTCATACAGCGCCGCCAGAATCAGGAAGACGAACAGCAGCGAGAATCCGAATATGACCGAAGAGGCTACTCCCTCCTCCGCCTTCTTCTCCTGGTAAGACATGCCCATGTAATCGAAGCCCATCTCAGTCGGCATGGTTTGTTTGAAAATTTCTTCCAGGGCGGCCCTTGCCTGATCGGCGCTGTAGCCGGGTGCGGCGCTGGCGTTGATCTGCGCGGAACGGTATTCGTTGTAGCGCATGGTGAATTCGGGGCCTGAGCGTGTCTTGAAGTCTGCTAAAGCGGATAACGGGACCATCTCGCCCTGGTTGTTGCGCACGTAGAATTGCCCAAGGCTCTCGGTATTCGACCGGTAGGGAGCTTCGGACTCTACGTACACCTGCCAGGTTCGGCCGAACTCGTTGTAATAGTTGACGAACAGGCCGCCCATGTTCGCCTGAATCGTGTTGTAGACATCGCTCAAAGCGACGCCTTGCTTGAGCGCCTTCTCCCGGTCCACCTGGATGAACTCTTGCGGCACGCTCGGCACGAATGTGGTGAAAATCGTGGCAATCTCACGGCGCTTGCGAGCGGCTGCCAGCAATTTAGCGAGGTTATTTGCAAGAAATGGGACGTCCCTGCCGGCCCGGTCCTCCAAGACAAACGAGACACCTCCAGAAGTGCCTACCCCCGGGATCGCCGGCGGTGAGAAACTGAAAACCGTCCCTGCCGGCAACTGCCTGAGTTCCTGGTTCAAACGCGCCTTGATGGCTTGATATTGTTCGGCCTGGCTTTTGCGCTCATCCCACGGTTTGAGGCTGACCCAAAAGAAGCCGTTGTAACTGGTCCGGACATAGCTAAGCAAGCTGAAACCCACTACGCAGGTGGTGTACTGGACGCCTGGCGTGTCAGCCAGAATCTGTTCCACCTGTCTCGCAGCCGCGCTGGTGCGCTCCAGCGAGGCCGCATTCGGAAGCTGCATGTTGATGTAGAGGTAGCCTTGGTCTTCATCGGGCAGGAAGCTGGACGGCAGGCGGCTGCCAAAGAAGAGTCCGGCCAGACCGCAAATCACCAGCAGCAACAGCACCACGGCTCCTTTTCGCAGAAGGACGCCGGACCAGTGGACGTATCCTCCCGTTGCGTGTTCGAACAGGCGATTAAACCAGTTGAAGAACCGTTGCAACAGCCCATGGCTCTCTTTCTTTCTCCGCAGCAGGAGTCCGCTGAGCGCAGGGCTGAGCGTGAGGGCGTTGAACGCAGAGAGAATCACCGAGATGGCGATGGTGATTGCGAATTGCTGATAGAGCCTTCCTGTGATTCCCGGAATAAACACTGTGGGCACGAAGACCGAAGAGAGAACCAAAGCGATACCAATCACCGGGCCAGAGAGCTCTTCCATGGCCTTTCGAGCTGCGTCCTTCGGATTCAAACCCTCCTCGATGTGACGTTGCACGCCCTCAACAACGACGATCGCATCGTCCACCACCAGGCCGATGGCCAGCACCAACCCAAACATCGAGAGGGTATTGATGGAGAAACCGAACAGAGGGAACAAGACAAAGGTTCCGACCAGAGAGACAGGCACGGCCAGCAACGGAATCAGCGTGGCGCGCCAATCCTGCAGAAAGAGATAGACGACAAGGATCACCAGCACAATCGCGATCAGGAGCGTCTCGATGATCTCTTTCATGCCTTCCGTGACCGGAGCTGTCTGGTCGAGCGATATGGCATAGTCGACGTCCTCGGGGAACCGTTGCTTCATCTTCACCATGAGCGCGCGGACGCCCTGCACCGTTTGGACAGCATTGGTCCCGGGCAACTGGTAGACGGCAATAGCGGCAGCGGGCTTGCCATTCAGGCGACTGAGCATGCTGTAGTCCTGCGTGCCGAGTTCGACGCGGGCCACGTCTTTCACCCGAACAGTGCCGCCATTGGGAGCTACGCGCAGGATGACGTTGCCAAACTCTTCCGGTGTCGTCAGGCGTCCCTGAGCCAGCACGGCATAGGTGAATTGCTGGTTCGCCGGAGCCGGCTCACCTCCGACCTGACCTGCGGGGTTGACTGTGTTTTGCGCCTGGATAGCGTTGGAAATATCCGTAACGGTGATGCCAAGCTTTGCCAGTTGGTCAGGCTTCACCCACAGCCTCATGGCATACTGGCCCGAACCGAAGACCTGGGTCTGGCCGACACCGTACAAGCGTGCGACAGGATCGTTCAGGTTTATATAGGCATAGTTAGCCAGATAGGTTGCGTCGTGAGTGCCATGCGGCGAATACAGGGCGATCAGCATGAGCGGAGCGGTGGTCGACTTCTTGAGAGTGACTCCGTAGCTGTTCACTGAGGGCGGGAGTTGACCAGTTGCCAGTTGCTCGCGCGACTGCGTGAGCAATAAATCCACGTTGGGATCAGTCTTGAGGTCGAAATCGACCATCAACTGTGTTTGCTGGTTGGCGGTCGCATTCAGGGAGTACATATAGGTCATGTTGTCCACGCCATTCACTTGCTGCTCGATGGGCGTGGCGACCGCATCCTCCAGGGTCTTGGCATCGGCGCCGGGGTAATTGGCCTGCAACCTGATTTCGGGTGGCGCGATGTTCGGAAACTGCGCTACCGGTAGGGTCGCAATGGTAACTGCGCCTACAATCACCATCAGGATCGCGATGACCATCGCCACGATGGGCCGTTTGATGAAGAACTTCGACATAATTCGGTTCCTTTACGTTTTGGCTATTAGTCAGTGGTCACTCGACATTGCTCTTGAAGGGCTTGGTTTGCACCTTTGTTCCCGGCCGTAAGTTTTGCTGGCCTTCGACGACCACGCGTTCACCGGGATTGAGTCCACTCTGGATGACCACATCGGGATCGTGTTTCCTGGCGCGCATCGACCGCTGCGTGCCTTTCACCAGCCGTTCCATGGCGGCCAGTAACTCTGCTGCCTCGAGGCCTGGAGGTATTCGCTCGTCATACAACGGGTCTTCAAGTACCTCCGCTTCCGGGCCCACGAGGAGAATCTGCGCGTCCGGCCATCTCCGCCGGATGTGTTCCGCCGTTCGCCGCCGCAGTTCGCGATCCGAAGTGCAAAGATCAATTACCGCTACGGACACTTGCTCTGCCTCGCCGACCCAGGGAGAGCAGAGCTCCCAATAACTACTCGCCACCAGCAGGTGTGAGCGGCAGCGGAAGAGCAATGCATCTCGCACCAAGTCCCGCGATGCCTTGGACCCGACCGCTAAGACTCTCAACATGTCTGTCATCGCGATACTCCGGCGTCGGCGATCACTCGACGTCGCCCTTGAATGGTTTCGTTTGTACCGTCATTCCCGGCCGAAGACTCTGCTGGCCTTCGACGACCACGCGTTCACCGGGATTCAATCCACTCTGGATGACCCACATGGTGTCAATGCGCTGTCCGACTTGCACGGGGCGCATGCCGACGCGGTTGTCCTTATCGACAACAGCGACGAGATAGCTGCCCTGCTGCTCGTTGACGGCGGCCTGGGGGATGAGCTTGGCGTTCTGCTGCTCCCGGATCATGGCGCGGACCTTGCCGTACTGCCCGGGGCGCAGCAGGTTGCCGGGATTCGGAAACAGAGCGGCCAGTTCAATCGCGCCGGTGTTCGGATTCACCTGGCGATCGGCGAAATAGAACTCGCCTTCCAGTGGATACGTGGTTCCGTCAGCGAGGATGAGTTGCAGCTTCCAGTGATCCTTGTCCGGGTTCGAGAACCGCTTCTGGAGAGCGAGGTATTCCTGTTCGCTGACCGTGAAGTAGTCTCTGATGGGATCGAGCGTGGAGACTGTAGTCAGCGGGCCGCTGCTGGTGCTGACCAGGTCGCCAACCTGCGCCTGGGCGATGCCGGCGATGCCGTCGATTAGCGAGATGATGCGCGTGAAACTGAGGTTGATTGTGGCGGTTTCAACTGCGGCCTCGCTGGCTTTGATTTGAGCTTTCGCTGCCGCGATGGCCGCCTCGGCTGCCTTTACCTGGGCCTTATTTGCAAGATTCGTCTGCGTCGCGTTATCGAAATCCTGCTTGCTGACGGCGTCGACCTTTGCCAGAGGCTCGTACTTCTCTACATTGAGCTGGCTCTTGAGCTGGTTAGCTTCGGATGTCGAAAGCTGAGCCTCGTCCTGAACCAACTGCGCCTGAGCCTGAGCCAACTGGCCCCGTGCCTGATCGAGAGCCGCCTGGAATGGACGAGGATCGATCTCAAAGAGAATTTGTCCCTTGCGGACGAACGATCCTTCCTTATAGTTGCGCGTGAGCAGGTAACCCGTGGCTTGCGCTTTCACATCGGCATTTACCTGCCCGGTGAGGGTTCCGATCCATTCTCCATAGATCGGAACATCTCTCTGCTCTACCGGAGCGACCTCAACCACGGGCGACGATGGCGTCTGCGTGGAAGGCTTTGCCGCGGAACGAGAGACGGCGACGCCCAGGATGGCCGCAACGAGAGCCCCTGATGTCCATGCCATGTGCTTTGGCTTAAGAACGGACTTGATCTTCATTTTCTGCTCTCCTGTTTGGCCTGCGGGGAAGCTTTGTCCTCGACGACTGCACCATACCTTCGCAAGGCTGAGAAGTGAGATCCCCGATGAGGGCAGTCAGCCACACGCCTTCAATGATGAGACAGGCCCCCGCCAGATAGATGGCCGCGAGAAGATCGCGTCCGGCGTTATCGACCCCCGTCAGCTGTCTCAAATCGACTGCGATCTCTCGGTCTGGGCCCAGCGAAAAGCGCCAGGCGTTTTCTGTTTCGGCCACCCATGGGCCCTCCAGCCTGCCCGCGAGTTCCAGCCTGCATACCTTGCCGTCTTCGTGAATCGTGATGCGTAACATATCGTCGCCACTGTGTATGGCACGGGGCGTGCCAAAACACCGCAATTCGCAAATGTCAGCAGCGTCAGGGATTACGCGGTAGGGCCGAGATGCCGGGTGCAAGCGCTGTGGTAGCATGCTGCCGGGAAACGGGCAGATGCCAGGGAGCGATCGCCCGGGCACACTTGGGTGCATCCCCATGACACCGCTCGCAATCTAACAACGCGGTAGCTCCGTATGCCTGTATCGAATCACTCGCAACCGGTCACTCGCAGCAAAAGCCTTGCTTCGCGATACGAGGCACTCGCCCGCATTGCGGAATTGATCCGGTATCATCCGGAGGAAAGAGTCTTATTCCAGACCTGCGCGAGCGAACTGCATCAAGTGGTCGCATTCGATGGTCTAAGTTGGTTCGATCCGGCAGCCAATTGGGTCCAGTGGCATTTCATCGAGCCTTATGACAGTGCACTTGAGGCCCTCGCCGTACGAGATATTCCGAAAGAGGAAACGGTCGCATGGTGGGTGTACCAGAATCAGCGGCCGGTAATTATTCCGTTCATCGACCGCGAAACGAGTTGTCCGCTTGTGGTCGAGCGGCTTTCCAAGTTAGGCCTTCGCTCGCTGTGCGCCCTTCCGCTGAGCACGGCGCACCGAAAGCTGGGAAGCCTGGTGTTTGCCAGCCACCTCGACGACGCATACTCCAACGAGGATCAACAATTCTTGTCCGTGGTTGCTAATCAGATCGCCGTGGCAATGGACGATGCTCGTGCGCAGGCTCGTTTGAGGCTGCTCCTGGACATCACCAATCGCATTGTCACCAAGCTGGAGCTGCGCGACCTGCTTCGCGAAATTGTCGCGAGTATCAGACACTCTATGCAATGCGACAGCGTCGGAGTGGCGCTGCCCGATCCGGAAGATGGCGAATTACGTCGCTATGCTGTGGATCATGCCGAATACGAGGAAATGTCCGTCGGACCCGCATCCGAGCGGACCAAGACTGTCTTCCGGACGGGCAAGCCGCTGATCGCCACCAAAGAAGACGTTGCCGCAGATCCTCAGGGTGCGATGCTGAACATGTCGCTCTTTCTTTACCCTCTGATCATCCGCGAACGCGTGCTCGGCGTATTGGGTTTGGGCAGTTCGCGCGAGAATGCCTTCACCGAGGATGATCTTTCCTTCCTCGGTCAGGTCGCCAATCAAATCGCTCTCGCCGTTGAAAATGCTCTCGCGTATGGGCAGGTTTCCGAACTCAAGGATAAGCTCGCGCAGGAAAACGTCTATCTCGAATCCGAGATCCGCAGCGAACTTTACTTCGAAGAGATCGTAGGAAACAGCGAACCGCTTCGCCGCGTCCTGCAAGAGATTGAGACGGTGGCGCCCGCCGATTCCACTGTACTCATTTATGGAGAGACCGGCACCGGCAAAGAGTTGATCGCTCGGGCGCTGCACAATCTTAGCTCTCGGAAGTCGAACACCTTTGTGAAGATGAATTGTGCGGCGATTCCCACGGGGTTGCTCGAGAGCGAGCTGTTCGGCCACGAGAAAGGTGCATTCACCGGCGCCATCATGCAGCGCGTGGGCCGCTTTGAACTGGCGAATCGCGGAACCATTTTCCTGGATGAGGTTGGCGAAATCCCACTGGAACTGCAACCGAAGCTGCTACGTGTTCTGCAGGAGCGGGAGTTCGAACGCTTGGGCAGCACGCGCACCATTCACACTGACGCACGGTTGATCGCCGCGACGAATCGCGATCTTAAGACCATGGTCGAGGAGCAGAGATTCCGCTCTGATTTGTATTATCGGCTGAATGTCTTCCCCATCCGAGTGCCGTCGTTGCGGGAACGAAAAGAAGACATTCCTCTGCTCGTCCGCCACTTCGTCAAGGAATTCAGCCGCCGGAATCAGCGTGTGATCCACACCATTCCCTCTGAAACCATGCAGGCACTGATCCGCTATCACTGGCCTGGCAATATTCGAGAGCTTCAAAATGTGATCGAGCGGGCCGTGATTATCTCCCGGGGCCCTGCGTTGAATGTCGTCCTCGGCGAACTCACCCCGGATGTGAGTTCCACTCCGGCGCCGGTTGTCACCAGCGCCAAAACCTCCCATGAGAGCCTTCAGGAGATGCTGGACGAGACAGAGCGGAACCAGATTCTCCGTGCCCTGCATGAGGCGAATGGAGTGGTTGCGGGACCTAACGGAGCGGCGGCTCGGCTGGGGCTGAAGCGTTCGACGCTCCAGCTTAGGATGCAGAAACTTGGGATCCGACTCTCGCGAACAGCCGTTGACGATCGCAAGTAAACACCCGGGTGAGTGAAGCAGGCGAACGATGGCGGCCAGAACCCCTTGGCATCCCGTTTCGTGCGGATGATGGCAAGGGGAGGGGGGCGGGTGCTTAGGCGGTAGTGACCTCGCGGGCTTCGGTGGACTCCGGGGCGGGCGGGCGATGGCCGCTGGTGCTGGCACCGGCGTCGGGGGCGAGGCCGAGGGCGTCGAAGACGGGGCCGAGCGCGAGGACGGCCATGAAGAGGAAGGCGAGATGGAAGTCGCGGAGCTGGGGGAGGGCGGCGGAGTGGCCGTGGGCGTGGGCGACCAGACGCAGGGTGATGGCTCCGACGGCGACGCCGACCCCGATGCTGAGCTGCATGACGGCGCTGAGAAAGCCGTTGGCGCGGCTCATGCGGCTAGGCGAGATCTCGGTGTAGGCGAGGGTGGTCATGCAGGTGAACTGCATGGAGCGGCTGGCGCCGTGGAAAAAGAGGATGGCGAGGATGAGGGCGGTCGAGGTGGCGGGGCTGAGCGTGGCGCAGAGGACCATCGAGAGGGCGGTGAGGACGCCGTTGACGATGAGGATGCGACGGAAGCCGAAGCGGCGCAGGACCTGGATGACGAAGGCCTTCATGCTGAGGTCGCCGCCGAAGAGCGCGAGCAGATAGAGGCCGGAGTGGAAGGCGTTGAGGCCGAAGACGATCTGGAACATCAAGGGCAGCAGGAAAGGCAGCACCGAGACGGCGATGCGGAAGGCGCTGCCGCCAAAGATGGAGAGGGAGAAGGTCTTGAGCTGGGTGGACTCGAGATCGACGAAGGAGGTGGCGGGCTTGCGGCGGGCGGCGAGGATGGCGAGGAGGCCGCTGCTGAGGCTGAGGGCGAGGATGGCGGTGGGAAGCTGCCAGTGCATGCCCTCTGCGCCGAGCTTCTCCATGGCGTAGACGGTTCCGCTGGAGGCGAAGCCGGCGAGGAGGAAGGTGAGCCAGTCGAAGGGATGCTTCTCGTCGGTGCGGACGTTCTCGATCCACAGCAGGGCGAGGGTGAGGGCGAGCAGTCCAAGGGGGAGATTGATGAAGAAGATCCAGTGCCAGCTGGTGTAGGTGGTGATGAAGCCGCCGAGCGGGGGACCGAGGACGAGGGCGGTGAGGCCGGGCCAGGTGATGTAGGCGATGGCCTGGGTGAGCTTGTCTTTGGGCGTGTTGCGCAGGACGATGAGGCGTCCGACGGGGACCATCATGGCTCCACCGAGGCCCTGGAGGATGCGCATCAGGGTGAACTCGGTGAGGGTGTGGGAGATGCCGCAGAGGAGCGAGGCGAGGGTGAAGACGGCGATGGCGGTGGCGAAGACGGAGCGGGCGCCGAAACGGTCGGCCACCCAGCCGCTGATGGGGATCAGGACGGCGAGGGTGAGGAGGTAGGCGGTCATGCCGATGTTGAGACTGACGGCGCCGATGTGGAAGCTGCGCGCCATCTGGGGCAGCGCGGTGGCGATAATGGTGCCGTCGAGGTTTTCCATGAACAGGGCCCCCGCGATCAGGGTGGTGACGAAGAGCGGGGAGCGACGGTGCTTCATGGATCTATTTTACGGGGGAACGGGGCGATTCCGACATTGGCGGAGAGTGGCGGAAGGGGCGGGTGGAGAGTCTGCTGTAGGGAACGAGCTTTTACACTGGCACGACAGATGACAAGCCTTTTCCCTTGTGATGTTGCCGCTGCTTTTGTGTTCAGTGCCGCTTGTCGTCACTCTGGCGTCATGGCCGCTCGAACGTCGGGCGCAACCTCCTTTGTCCAAGCCTTGTCTGGCTTCGTTCCGGAGCGGACTTGTTCTGAGCGTTCTCAGCCTGCTCGTAACGGCGAGTTGTTGGATAGACCCCTACCCTCTAGTGCTGGCAGCTGCTGGAGGATCTTCGATTGCATGGCCTGACCGGGCCTGGACAGTGGCATTCGTCACGCCCATCATCAGCATCATCCTTGCGCTGTTTGGTAGAGGATGGCCGAGGATCTTACTTTGTGGCAAAGTTTGGAGGGTGATGTGAAATGTCAAGTGCGTTACGGCGGCATTGAACTGGAACTGCCTGGGAGGTCCAGCCGTTAATGGTTGGCGGAAGCTTGAAGACGCCACAACTCCTTGGTACGAGGTGAAGTTTGCATCGTTGGTGACGTGAATTCGCTCGCACTCAAGGTGAGTGAGGAACAATCTGTGCCTTTCCCGAGAGAGATATTCCGCCCCAGGCGGAGAGCGAGAGTGGCTTGAGACGCCATCCGTATGATCGAACCAGGATTTCTGTACCAAGCCTTAAAGTTAGTCTTCGGCTGGTTTAGGTTGCAGTCAGTACGCGCAACCAGTCTCTCATGTCAAGGGCGGAGTAAAACTAGGCCAGTAGTTGGGCGTCAAGATGTTGAGTAATTGGGGGGAGAAGGGGCGCTGGAGCGTAGCGAAAGCGCCCTTCTCCCCCGAGGCGCGTGGGAAAAGAAGATCAGCGGCGGGAAGGTTCTTTTCAGCAAAAGCAGACGAGTCCGAAGCCGGGTTGCCATTGCACTTCGCCTGGCAAGCGCTCTCTAAATCATGCCAAGAACCATACCTATCTCTCCAGAGGGGAGGGCGCTTCATGCGGACCCGTACGCACGGTGGCGTGGCAGGGGGCAGCGGGCAACCGTTGCTCCTGCCGATCAAACGGGCTTCTCGTCAGGAAGACCTCCGCCGCTCGCGACAGCGAACTGGTCGGCGGTGCAGATGCAGCGTCCTTGGAGCACCCGCCGGCCGCAAGGTCGTCGCGCGGCGGAACTTCGCGCCGGGGAGGTCAATGCGAGCGCATTTTCCACAATCAAGATGTGGTGGGACCTAGCGCCGGGCGCTCAGAATAAAACGGGCACTAAATATGTCCAGCACAGCCGGGCAGCAATCCGGTTGAGCGTCACGTCAGCGTCACAGACGCGCCGACTCTGGCTTTGGGCGGATGATCGGCGGACGGAAGCGGACCGCATCGGTATAGTATGATTTTGTTTACGTACTGGGCTTGGTGTCCGTATCCATCCGGAATCGATGGTGATCCTTGTGGGGCGGTCATGGCAGCTGTTGTCGGCGTGACGGTCGACGATCGCAGCGGCCATTAGCGAAAAGGCTCCAGTGACACGAAGTTTAGTCCAGTGACAGGAAGTTTAGTCCAGTGACACCGAATAGTGGCAACAGACAGGAGCACCCTCAACATGGCAAAGAGCGTTAACAAAGTTATTCTGCTTGGCAACGTCGGCAAGGATCCGGAGATTCGCGCAACGGCGAACGGTATGACGATCGCGAATTTCTCGATCGCTACGACCGATCGCATCAAGGGGCAGGACGGCCAGTTCACGGATAAGACGGAATGGCACAATCTGGTCGCCTTCCAGCGGACTGCGGAGATCGTTCGCGACTATGTGAAGAAGGGCAACAAGCTCTATGTCGAGGGGCGGCTTCAGACCTCGTCCTGGGACGACAAGGCGAGCGGGCAGAAGAAGTACAGGACCGAAATCATCGTCAGCGATCTCTCGCTGCTGTCGGGCCGGGGAGAGGGTGGCGAATCGGGTGGCGGCTACTCCAGATCGAGCACTGCCAGCTACGGCAGCGCTCCCTCACAGCCTGATTACGCGGAGCAGGGCATTACCGACGACGATATACCGTTTTGACACGTACCTGCGACACGAAGTGTAAAGTTTAATAAAACCGCCCTGATTCTAGGGCGGTTTTTCTGTTTTAAGCTTAAGAGCGCTGTAAAGTTCTGATTTTGGCAATTTGGCTATGTGATACCTTGTCATGTGTCATGTTATGGGGTCGGGATGGACGGCGTATGAGCGTGAACATATTCAGGTGCCGGCTTACGATCGAAGTCCACCCGCGCTGGAAAAACGGCCAGCCTCCCCAGAGGACGACCGGGGTTGCAAACGCAAACTCCACCCATCCAAGTCTCCGGCCTGCCAGAAGCCGTTGAATGGGATGGCCTGGGAGCAGGTCTGAGATCATGATGGCGAGAAGGGGGAGCGTAAAGCCGATGCTGACCCAGAGCCGTCGCATCATCCTGTCAAGCTCAGGATTCGCTTCCTCGACGGTGACCGTCATCGGTTCCAGGGTCATGCCGCAGATCGGGCAATTCCCAGGCAGATCGCGCACGATCTGCGGATGCATGGGACAGGTGTATTGAATGTGTGTGGAGGGTGCGCTGATTGTTTCCGTCTCCAGAGCCATTCCACACTTCGGACAACTGCCCGCTTCAGCCTTGTGGACGTTCGGATGCATGGAACAGGTGAACACCGACATCTTGCGATTATGCTCCTCCGAATCATTTCGCTCTGTGTCGTTATGCTCGCGGGACAGAAGATACCAGGACGTGATGCGATCCTCTCCATGAATCAGCAGGATTTGACAGGTCACTCCATATCAGGGAAGAGCGCGCAACCGATCAGACGCGCGCGTGAGGTCGGCATGTTTTTTGCCGAAGCAGAAGCGCAGCGAGTGCTCCCCTTGCCCGAGCCGGAAGGATGCGGAGCCGGCGACGGCTGCGACGCCGGTTATCTGGAGTAGGGCGCGAGCCTTCTCGCGGGGGTAGCGCCGGGAACACGGCTGGCATCGGCGAGGACGCAATAGGCGCCGGAGGGAAGGGAAGGAGCCAGTCCGGCGTCGTGAAGCGCCTAGCAGAGCTCGTCGCGTTTGGCCTGACACTCGGTGGCGAGCGGGCTGTAGAATTTAGCGTCGGTGAGTTTGCGTGCCCTTTTCTGCGATACCTCTTGTCTTTTGCTAAAACTCCCATATTCAGCAAGACCCTGAAACTTCCTTCGCCAAATCAGAATCTACAACATACCTTCGTTCGCGGACGTGAACGAAGCGGAGGTTACCCTGTCGCGCTTACCCCTCCGCACGATTGCGCCGACAAGCCGAGTAATCTATCACAAGCCGTTTTGGTTGACGAATCGAGGCGATAATCCATGAATCTTCGGCAGTACGCACGCACGCTGTTTCAACGAACGATGCAATCGATTGACGTCAGCGCAGCCATACGAACAAATCTCAACCGCGTTGAGAACGAACTTCTAGTCGCGGGCAGAACCTTCTCTCTGCAAAACTTCGACTCCATTCTGCTCGTCGCGCTTGGCAAAGCGGCGGCGGAGATGTCCCACGCAACCGCGCAAATACTGCAAGGGCTACCGGTCCGTGGTCTCGTCGTATCGGGAAGAGTCGAGGCGGCGAGAGATGCGAGGCTGAGCTATATGACAGGCGGACATCCATTACCCACTTTGGAATCACGCGAGGCCGCCTCGCTTTGCTTGCAACCGCCACGGAGCGCACACTGGTGTTATTTCTGATCAGTGGAGGAGCTTCTGCAATGTGTGAATTGCCGCTGCAAACGTCCATTTCAATTCCGAAACGTCTGTGCTATATGAGACCCTCCTGCATTCGGGGCTGCCGATTACAGAGATGAACTGCGTACGAAAACACTTTTCGGCGGTAAAGGGCGGTCGCCTGGCAAAAGCGGCAGGACGCGCGACGCAAGTGACCTTGATCATTTCGGATGTGCCACGGAATCGTCTGGACGTTGTGGCATCAGGACCGACGTTGCCAGACACGTCCACTGCAGAAGAATGCCGGCAGATTCTGACTGGAGAAGGGCTCCTCAGCCATTTGCCTCCGAACATCGTGTCCTTCTTCAACGATCCACGCCTTCCGGATACCGTGAAATCGTGGGATTCGTGCTTTTCCCGTTCGGAGATGCTGTGCCTTCTTTCCGAGGACGCACTTCTTAAGCAAGCGAGCGAGATTGCAGCGGCCGATGGATTTCACGTAATGACCGATCTGACTTGCGATGATTGGCCCGTAGAGGAAGCGGCAAACTATCTATTAAAGCGCGTGTCTGACCTTGAGGGAGACGGCGGACGACACTGTCTCATCTCTGGCGGCGAGATCTCTGTCCGCTTACCCGAGCAGGTGGGCGTCGGAGGACGCAATCAGCAGTTCGCACTCACATGTGCTGGTCTGCTCCATCACCAACACCGCAACGTCACAGTGCTGAGTGCAGGTAGCGACGGACTCGATGGCAATAGTCCGGCTGCCGGCGCAATCATTGACGGACAGACTTGGACAGAGGCTCAGGAGCGTGGCCTTGACCCTGAGAAGCATCTCCGTCATTTCGATAGCTTTCCCTTGCTGGATGCGATCGGGGCCTCGATTGTCAGTGGAGCCACCGGGAATAACCTTCGCGACATCCGCATCATGTTGGTAGAGGCTTAACGGAATGGGCAACCGGAATTCTTTCGATTCAGTTCTGACAGTGAATGCGGACGCCGCATCCGGTCGATCACTTGAGCCTATCTTTCGTCGTATTGGTTGGCGCGTGGTACCCGTCTTAGTCCTTCTGTACGTGGTCGCATTCTTGGACCGCGTGAATGTGGGTTTCGCTTCGCTCACAATGAACCGCGATCTTGGGATCAGCGATAGTGCCTATGGCCTGGCTGCAGGGGTCTTCTTTGCTGGCTACTTGCTGTTCTCCGTTCCCAGCAATCTTATGCTGGCTCGTCTGGGCGCAGGCCGTTGGATCGGCACGATTATGGTCGTCTGGGGCATCGTCTCGTCGATGCAGGCATTCGTACACAACGCGACGTCCTACACGATTGCTCGCTTTCTTATCGGCGCCGCGGAGGCTGGATTCTTTCCGGGAATCATTCTCTACATCACCATGTGGCTGCCTCGTTCCCGACGCACGAGCATCATGGGCCTTTTTACTGTTTCCATTCCTCTCGCAACCATCATTGGTGCTCCGGTTTCTACACACTTGATGGAGCTCGCGGGGCGATATGGCATGCGCGGATGGCAATGGCTTTTCTTGTTGGAGGGTTTACCGGCTGTGTTGCTCGGATTAGCGGTTCCGCGTCTCCTGGCATCCGGACCCGAGGATGTGCGTTGGCTCTCGCCTCGCGAGAAGATTGATTTGCTCGGCGCAATTTGCAGCGAGGAGCATGCCGGACGAACCGCCGGAGCGACCTCGGAACTTCGCTTCCGGAACATATTGCGACTCGCTGCGGTTCCAGCCGCAACGTACTTTCTGCTGATGTCCGGCCTGTATACATTGAGTTTTTGGATTCCTCGAATTTTGCAGAGCTTGGGGCTTTCTCTAGGGAAGATCGGATGGACTACGTCACTTATTTTCACGTTTGGCGGCGTGGCCCTGGTTCTATGGAGTCGGTACGCGGAGCGCAGCTTGTCCAGTCGGAATCACCTGATGACAGCATTCACGCTCGCCGCCACAGGTTTCGCGCTTGCCAGCACGAGGACGACAGTCTTGGCTGAGGCCGGACTCGCGCTGGCGGCCGCCGGTGTTCTAGCGGGTATGCCTATCTTCTGGGGCTCCGTGCGTTCAGGCAGTGCACGTGAACGCGCTGTGCTCGTAGCGACGGTCAATGCAATTGGCAACATAGGTGGTCTGCTTGGTCCCTACCTTATCGGACTTCTTGCGGCAAAGACGCATCGCTTTGACCTGGCATTGATGGTGACTGCAGCAGGCATGATTCTCGGGGCGTTCACGTGCGTGCTTGGCCGTAAGTCCATGGCCTACTAGCTTCCCGAAACTCTACGGGAGTCCGGAAACGTGCGATCAGCAGGCAAGAACCCGCAATCGTTCTCGCCAAAACTTTGTATTCCTGTGGAGTGCCCAGCGGTAGGTAACGGGAAACGCCACAGGGTCAGGTAGACTCTGGTCCCCTCATCCCGGAGGGGCAGAACACGGTATTCCAGTCGCGATGCCGACCTTGTGAAACAATGGAACGACTCTCAAGTTTCAGGGCGCTGCGCCATCGATGATCTCGCTGCACACTATCTATGTGGTGACGCTTATCTCCCAGGTCACATCGGCACTCGCACTTGCGCTGCTGGCCTATAGCGACCGGCACTTGCATGGACTTCGAGCCCTTGCGGGAGCATGCGGTCTTCACGTGGCAGCCATCTTCCTGATGCCCATTTGGCGGGGCGCGAACCACTGGGTTGCGGAGGCGATCAGCGCCGCATTTCTTCCCCTGATCTTCTATCTGGTCCATGAGGGGCTTCAGTCGCTGCTTCAGGGGCGGCCCCCCCCATCGCATCCCGGCCGCGCAGGTTTGAGTGCGGTCGTGCTGCTGGTGGTGGTACTGGCTCCATGGAGCCAGCTTTGGTCCATGCAGATAGCCCGTTGTGCCGGAGTGGTTCTGATGGCGCGGACCGTTTGGATGCTATGGCGAACGAAGCGCGGCAGCACCCGCATTCCGGCGCTGGTCACGGCGGCACTGCTGGGATGCATTCTCTGCACGGTGCTGGCCCGCATTCCCCTGGAGCCCCGGATACCCGCGTCACCGCTTCTCCTTTTATTGCGACAGCTGACCTTTGTCGAGATCACGCTTCTGGCCTTCTCCTTCCTCGCCGTGTATCAGGCGGAAGGCCAGCGGCTATTACACGATGAAACACGGCAGGACGCTCTCACGGGCTTGCCTAACCGCCGCGCCATGGAAGAGCGGGCCGCGGCGGAGACGCGCATCTCCGAACAAACCGGAAGGCCGCTTGCCCTGCTCATGATGGACCTCGACGGATTCAAGGCGCTGAACGATACCTGGGGTCATCCCTTTGGCGACCATGTCTTGCGGGTGGTCGGCGACCGCCTGCTCCGCGAGGCCAAGGCGGTGGGGCATCCCGTTGCACGCCTGAGCGGAGAAGAGTTCGTGATGCTGCTCCCCGACCAGACCCTCGCGGCAGCCTGCCGGGTTGCGGAGCTGCTGCGCGCAGCCATTGCGGACCTTGTCCTGGTTCGGAGCGACGAGTGCGTACCTCTGACCGTGAGCATCGGCGTCGCGATGCGGCAAGCGGGCGAATCCACCTGGTCGGAGATGCTTCGCCGCGCGGACGTGGCCCTGTACCGCGCAAAAGGAGGCGGACGAAACCGCGTGCTGATCTGCGAAGAGGCAAGCGGTCACGCTCACTTCCGCCTCCCAGACGCTCACATCCAGATGCCCTCCCTGCGCACATCGTGCTACAAACCCATTGGAAACCAACTTACTGAAGAGATCCGCCGCATCGATGAACCCAAGCCGCGGTAAGCCGGGAAGATCGATCAACCCTGGCCGACTTCACAGTACTGATCATTAACAGCTAGGAGTCGGGTCCTGTGCTGTGTGTTTATTACAGCTGAGGTGCGCCGGAATCAGGTGGGAAATGTCATCCAGACACAAATCCACAAGCCGCTTCGATCAGGCCCACTATGGCTCAAAAACGGACGAGAGGTAAATGCTGGGTCCATTAGTATCGATACATGCCAATGATGTTCGGCACTCCCAATTTCTTTGAGCAACAGCTTCAGCGCTTCGCACGCGCAGGCAGCCGAAGCCAGGTACATGTCCTGCTGCATTCGACCAACGGCGATAGCTTCAGGGAGTCGGGCGCTGTCGAGTGCTTGGAGCTCGTGAAGACATTGGACCGCAGACTCCCGATGAAGGACACGCTTGCCGTATAGCCCATCGTTTGTCGAGTTGGGCACGCGTTCGCACTGCGTCATAAATAGCTGACTTGTGGAAGCCGGCCGTCTACCTAAAAACAGCCATCTGTCCGGCTGCTGCTCGGGATGCGACAGGCACTTCTACCTGACGGCAAATGGCTCGCATGATGGGTGAAGAGGATTACGAACTGTTGTAGCGGGCAGCGGAGAAGCTGTGGCCGGGAGGCGGCTTCCTCGTACTACCTCATCCGCAGCCGTCTCCTGGGGCTTTAACAGAACAGCCACATCGGTTTACCGTCCGCGCCTCGCTGCAGCGCTTTGACCTAACGGCGGCAGAGCAATCGACTCTTAATCGACTGGTCGTAGGGTCCGCCCCCGTCTACGTCTCCCTGTTAGGTGGCGTCGCGGCTATAACAGCTATAGCCGCAGGGGCAGTTACCGTTCTTCTCACCTACCGATAAGATCAACTGACAGCAGTAGCAAGGGGAATGAGAACGTGCTCGAGATTGTCTATCGCCGTGATTCCGTAAAGCCTCAGCAGCAGCCCCAGACCGAGACCGCAAAGTCGCGTCATCCTTCCATTCAGCTCAGCTCCGACAACCTCCGCGACATGCAGCAGCTCGCCGGGGCCGGGTTCAACGGGAGCGTGTCAGACGCTATCAACTGGACGCTGGCCGATTGGATGGCGGGAGGCGGGGACATCATGCTAGACGCCATGCAGCAGGAGAACGCGAAGCCTCGCTCGAAGACCAGCGCCGAGGCGTAAAGTTATGAGTCGCATGGCTATGCTGGCTTCAAGGGTGTTGTGATCGGCAATGCGATCACGCGGGCTGGGTGTTGGGCGCATATGAAAAGAAAGATCATCGATGCGGAGAAGTCCGCTCCCCGAGATCGCCAAGGGAGGCGGTCGAGCGGGTGCGTGCGCTCTATGCTGTCGAGCGGCAGGGCAAGGATGCCTCCATCGCAGAGCGCCTGAAACTGCGTCGCGAACAGTCAGCGCCACTGCTGGCGCAGTTGCAGGATCGGCTTCTTCAGTGGAAGAACCAGCTGCTGCCCAAGCATCCCATGACCGAGGCAATCAACTATGCTCTGGGTCAATGGGACGAACTGAACGTCTTCTGCTCCGATGGTGCTGTGCCCATCGACAACAACGTGAGCGAAAGAGAGATGAAGCGCGTCGTTCTTAATCGGAAGAACTCGCTCTTCGTGGGAAACGCTCGCGGCGGACGAACAGCCGCCATCCTGGCCAGCCTGACCGCTACCTGCCGCAGACACGACCTGGACCCACAACTGTACCTGACGCAGTTGCTGATCAACCTGCCAACGCTACCCATCAGCCAACTGCCCCAGTGGCTGCCAGATCAGTGGAAGATCCATCACACCGCTCGACTTGACTGCTTGCAAAAGCCTGACCCGCGAATCCCATAACAGATGTGGTTCAGATAGCGTTCACGAAAGATAGTGCTGGCGATGCGAGTCGTTGCGTTCACTGCACCATCTGATGTCTAGGACCTATTTCAAGTATGCGCATCAAGTTTGCCTTTTGTATTCTCCTCGGTTGTCTCTCGTCGATCTATTTGTTAGGCCAACAGATCTCTGCACCGGAGCCCCAGTCCGGAACCGTCACCGGCACGGTGGAGGATGTCGATGGCGAAGTGGTACCCGGAGCCACAGTCAGTG
>Ga0210403_10001324_pt1 | contig 23630 bp, 18 predicted proteins | sample IncBWC19MmetaG_FD_150863 | JGI IMG/M metagenome (GOLD analysis project Ga0210403, IMG submission 150863) | Forest soil microbial communities from Barre Woods Harvard Forest LTER site, Petersham, Massachusetts, United States - Inc-BW-C-19-M | ecosystem: Environmental > Terrestrial > Soil >... | reverse complement strand
GCGTCGACGGCGGCCTCAAATTCTCGCGTGACATCATCGTAGGCGCTCTCTTCGGCGCCGACGAATTCGGCTTCGGCACCGCCTCGCTCCTCGCTATCGGCTGCGTCATGGCCCGCCAATGCCATCTCAACACCTGCCCCGTCGGCATCGCCACGCAGGACGAAAAACTCCGCACCAAATTCAACGGCAAGCCCGAGATGGTCGTCGCGTATTTCCGTTCCCTCGCCGAAGAAGTCCGCCATCGCCTCGCGCAACTCGGCGCTCACTCGCTCAGCGACCTCACCGGCTGGTACGACCGACTCAGCGCCCGCTCCGGCATGGATCCGCTGCTCATCGTCCCCATCACCGAATCCAACCGTGTCGCCCCTCACCAGTCGCCCGCACTGCACGCCGCCGCGCGCGAAGAGGCTCTGCGCTTCAGCGCCGCCCTCGAACTCCAAACCGAGTCGCAGCCCATCCAGAATTCCGACCGCAGCATCGGTGCCGGCATGAGCGGAGAACTCATGCGCCGCCGCCGTCCCGGCAGCCAAAGCGATCCCATCACGCAGGAAATCACCAAGGAATTCCACGGCTCCGCCGGCCAAAGTTTCGGCGCATTCCTCGCCGACGGCATTACCCTGATGCTCTCCGGCGAAGCCAACGACTACGTTGGCAAAGGCCTCTCCGGTGGCACCATCTCGATATCCGCCAGCTCCGCCGCCTCCCGCCGCGGAGACGTTCTCGCCGGCAACACCGTTCTCTATGGCGCAACTTCCGGCCAGCTCTTCGTAGCAGGCCGCGCCGGTGAACGTTTTGCTGTCCGCAACAGCGGCGCTCTCGCCGTTGTCGAAGGTGTCGGCCAGCACGGCTGCGAATATATGACCGGCGGTGTCGTCCTCGTCCTCGGCCCCCTCGGCCTCAATTTCGGCTCTGGAATGACCGGCGGCCTCTCCTACGTTCTCCGCGGCGAAGCCGACGAAGTCATCCATCGCGATTTCGTCGCTCTCTCGGAAATCGACGCTCAGGAAGAAGCTTGGCTGCGCATCGCTCTCGAAGAACACTTGCGCCTCACCGCCAGCCCGCGCGCTTCGCGGCTACTCTCCCGCCGCGGCGTCCTTCCGTTCTTGCGCGTTCAGCCGCTCCATTTCCAGGGTACTCTCGAAGCCACCTGGGAGCCGCTGCTGGCTCGCTTGAAGCATCAGGAACCGGTTTTCACACCGCCGCAAGACGCGGCGTTTTCGCGGGCCACCTCGCCCGCCTGAAAGGAGCAAGATTCTGCGCGTACTTAGCGGAGACATTCCGCTATAATCACTGCCGAGCCACCAGCCTATGGACTTCGATCAACTTGCCACTTTCGTCTATGTAGCCAAACTAAAAAGCTTCTCGCGCGCCGGTCAAAAAGTTTTCCGCTCGCAATCCGCCGTCAGCGCACAGATCCGCCAGCTTGAACAAGCCTATCGCGCACGCCTCCTCGACCGTTCCGCTAAATCCGTCGAGTTGACTCCTGCCGGCGAAGTCCTCTTCGAATACGCCGAGCGCCTTCTTCGTCTCCGCGACGAATCCATTCAAGTCGTTGCCGATCGCGGCGACGTTGTGCAAGGTCCGCTCGTTTTCGGCGCCAACGAAGCCACTTGCCTCTATCTTCTGCCCGATATATTCGCTGAATTCCAGCGCCGCTATCCGCAAGTCCATATCAGCATCTATCGCAATTTCAGCCACAAAATCTTGCAACGCGTCGAAGACGGCTCCGTGGATGTCGGCATCGTCACTCTCCCCATCAAGTCGCCGACCCTTAAAGTCCATCACCTCTCGCGCGACCGCCTCCGCTTCATGGTCAGCACTCGCAATCCGCTTGCGCATCGCTCCAAGATCACGCTCGAAGAAGTCGCCGCACAGCCGCTCATCTTTCCGCGCACCGGCTTCACGCGCCAGGTCCTCGACAAGCTTTTCCGCCCCTACCGCGCCCGTCTCCGCGTCGCCATGGAGCTTCCCAGCATTGGCATGATCAAGCGCTTCGTAGCCGCCGACGCCGGCGTCTCCTTCATCAGCGAAAGCTTCGCTCGCGATCAAGTCAAAGCCGGCGAAGTAAAGCTCCTCAACGTCGAAGGCGTCGACCTCTGGCGCGAACTCGGTCTCGTCTACCGCCGCGACCGCAGCCTTCCCCGCGCCGCCCAAGCCCTCATCTCCGTCATCCGCGAACACAAAAAATTCCCCGACACCGCCACCACAGCCGCCGACTAACCAAAATGCGGTTCGGCGCCGCCCATCTCTGCCAAATCCCATCCCGACCTGCATCTTCAAACCTTGTAGGGGCGGGGCTTGCCCCGCCCGCCGCCGTTATCCGCTCGCCGCCGTCTTCCGCCGCCCACGCCCGCATCTGCCCGAACCCGTAGGGGCACGGCACGCCGTGCCCGCTCATGCCCAATTCGAGATCCAACTCTAGGGCAGAAAAGTCCCGCCCAACATCGCATTTGGTAAAGAGCCATTTTCCGGTAACCGCGTAACACCGACCGCGAAGGCGGCTGTCCCAAAACTGCTCATCGGTACAGATGACAACCCACTTTGCGCGGGGTAGCGTGGCAGGCGGGGATTCCAGCTCTTACCTACAGGCTTTCGAGGGCACCATGCGTTTCCTTCTGAACGTATTGCTTTTGGCGGCGCTCATAGCGATACCGCCGCTGGCAGCAGCACGACAATTGGCAATCCAGCAACCGACGACGGAGAGCCAGGTTGTGGACAGAATTGTGACTCGGGAACAAGAGGAAATGCGATTGATCCGCCAATTTTCTCCGTTGGTGGAAACCTATGTCCAAAATTTCCGCGAAGATAAGCATCTGGGAGCAGTGCCCGACGGCGATAAGTATCTCCTCGGCAGGGCCGATTTTTCGCGAGGCCTTGAGGTCGTCTCTCTGAATGACAGCGAGAGTAAAAACAAAAAGTTTTTCGGGTCCATGGGGAATTTCTTCGCCTTCGCGAAGCAGTATGTGCCTGCCGGCTTCTTGCAGATGGCGTTCATTGACACCGACGGGTTCAACCAAGGGAACTACAAATTCACCTACGTGCGCCGTGAATTCCTTGGCGAGGTTCGCTGCCTGGTGTTTGACCTGACGCCGATGCCCAAGAGCGGCAAAGGACGCTTCGTCGGGAGAATTTGGGTTGAGGATCAGGATTTTAACATCGTGCGTTTCAACGGCAGCTTCGGCCCCGCGTCCTTAACCAGCTACTACTTCAGTTTCGACAGCTGGCGAATGAATTCCGGAAAGAAACAATGGCTTCCGGCTTTCATCTACAGCCAGCAAGGCGATTTTCAAGACGCTCAGACGAAAAGCCTGGCCTTCAAGCCATTCAAGGCGCAAACGCGTCTTTGGGGCTACGCCCCTGGCGGCGTTGGGGAAGAGCAAGAGCTGACCAAGGTCCTGGTAGAAGCACCGGTGACGGATCAGGGAGAGAAAGCCGACGACTACTCGCCTCTTCTGGCCGAACGTTCCTGGGCTCGGCAGGCCGAAGACAACGTCATGGATAGCATGGAGCGGCTAGGATTGATGGCGCCGCACGGTGAAGTGGATAAGGTCCTCGAGACGGTAGTCAACAATCTTGAGGTTACGAATGATCTCGACATCCAACCGGAGGTCCGCTGCCGCGTGGTAATGACTTCGACGCTTGAGTCTTTCACGATCGGGCACACCGTCGTGCTGAGTCGCGGTCTGATTGATGTGCTCCCCGACGAGGCCAGCCTCGCGGTTATTATCGCGCACGAACTCGGACACGTCCTGCTGGGGCATCACATGGACACCCAATTCGGCTTTCTGAATCACTTGCGGTTTGACGAGAAGGAAACCTTCAGCCACTTTGGCTTTGGCCGCACACATGAAGAAGAGCAGGCGGCGAATCAGAAGGGGGCCGAGCTGCTGAGTAAATCGCCCTACAAGGATCAGACGGAAACTCCACGGCTTTTTCTTCAAGCGCTGAAGGACCGGTCTAGGGATATTCCCAACCTGATCAGCCCTCACCTGGGCGACCGCGTACCAACAAATTGGGCCGTTGCCTCCCAATCCACCGCGCAATCGCCTGCTGAAAAGCAAGCAGCGAACGTCATTGCCGCGTTGCCGCTCGGCGGTCGCGTCAAGATCGACCCGTGGAACGGTCGTTTGCAGATGCTTAAGTCCAAACCGGTGAGCGGTGTGACTCCGAACGAGAAAATGCCGTTCGAGATTACTCCGTTCGTACTCTTTCTCACTCGCCAAGGGGACTCTTCCTCCCCGGAAGTTGTTGGCGCGGCGTCTGCCAAACCAGATGCGAATACAAGGCCGTAGCCGATAACGAATCCTGCGCTATTTATTTCCTGCCGCAGGATGCTCTACAAACGAGAAACGGCCAGATCTGTTCTACGCGGCCAAAGAGAAAGCGGCTGTCCCGTCGAGCCGCACGAATTGTGGATCGAGGCACCGTAATCCTCTCAGGTCGATTCAATATCCATAGTAAATAATACGCGTCGGTCATTCATCGAGTGGCTCGACATCGGTTTTTCCATGAATTAATCTTAAAAGGTGCATCAAGAACATCGCGGGTTAAGGTATGCATTCAGCGCGAATGCCGAGATCGCTCGCGGAGGCTCGCCCACCGCTTTTGCCTCCGCACGTGTGACAGAGCTGAGCTTGCGGGGGTGTTTCCTCGAGACTTCCTCTTCGTTTGAGCTTCAGCAACATGTTCTGCTGAAAATCCATCACTCCGATGAGTATTTCGAGGCCGAGGCATCAGTTCTCTACCTCCAACCCTCGGGAATCGGTCTGGTATTTCACGAAATAAAACCACACTTTCGAGCCGTCTTGCAGAACTGGGTTCTCGCCGCACTGGATAACCAAGCTGGTGCGCGGCTCACTCCGGGCTAGTTCCGTTACTGGATATCTGCCCAAGAGTCGATTTCATCTGTTAAATAAGTGATGATCCATGGTTCAAAGAAACAAAACTCTGCAACTACCTAAACGGCGTGCTGTCCGGCGTTGCCCGCTCGTCGCTTCTGCCGAGGTGACGGACCTGCGCTCTGCAACGTTGCTCTCAGGGCGCTCCTCGGAAGTGGGCCTTGGGGGTTGTTACGTAGACTCCCTGAATCCCTTTCCTGAGGGGACGCTCGTCGAGGTTAAGCTTCTCAGGGATTGTGGCGTCTTCGAGACTAAGGCAAAGGTAGTTTACTGTGACGCCGGCTTCGGGATGGGCCTGGCCTTTACGAACATGACGCCCGACCAGCGGTCACTCCTCGAAACATGGTTAACGGAGATCGTTAGCCAACTGAGAACGGTTTCTTAGGTTCACTTCATGTGAGTTATCGTTTCCGCGTTTATCGGGACTCAATCTCGTAAGCTCCCCTCTTCGTTGACTTGCCTTCTGACGCAACCTAAGATGTGCGCGAGATGCCAGATTCCTCATCTCTCATCGGCCATACCCTCTTGCATTACCGCATCACCGAAAAGATCGGAGCGGGCGGCATGGGGGAGGTGTACCGAGCGACAGACACGAAACTCGGACGCGACGTTGCGCTTAAGGTGCTACCGACCGAGACGGCGAGCGATCCAGAGCGCCTCGCACGGTTCCAGCGTGAAGCACGGGCCGTCGGCGCGCTCAACCACCCCCACATTGTCACGCTCCACTCCGTTGAGGAAGCCGGCGGCGTCCACTTTCTCACTATGGAACTCGTTGAGGGCCAATCGCTCGATCAGCTAATCCCAATAGACGGTCTCCCCGTCGAGCGCATCCTCGAAATCGGTAGCGCCATCGCCGAGGCGCTGACCGTCGCCCACGAAAAGGGAATCGTTCATCGTGACCTGAAGCCTGCCAATGTTATGGTGACCGAAGACGGGCGCGTTAAGGTCTTGCATTTCGGCTTAGCGAAGGAGATTTGTGCGGACAACACAAATGAGACTACGCTGACGTCGGCTGGATACACGGAGGTGGGTGCCGTCCTCGGGACGCCGGTCTACATGTCACCCGAACAGCTCACAGGCCGTGAGATCGACCATCGCACGGACATCTTTTCGCTGGGCGTCATGCTTTACGAGATGGCGAGCGGCCAGCGGCCCTTCGGGGGAAGGTCCTCCGCCGAACTGGCCTCCGCAATCTTGCGCGACACTCCGCAGCCGCTCGGCGAACTGCGGTCCGAACTGCCAGACGGGCTGGTGAGCTTAATCCAACATTGCATGGAGAAGAGCGCCGCGGACCGTTTCACGTCTGCCCGCGACCTCCGCAACGGACTGCGAGTCGTGACCGTCGAGAGCCCGCCGATCCGGAGTGCAAGCATCCCGGCCTCGCCTCCCATGGCGAAGGTGGCATCGGGCCTTGCCCGCTCCCAAGATGGATTCTGGATCGCCGTGTTGCCGTTCAAGCACGACGGTGACAACGCTGAGATGTCGGCCCTTGCTGAGGGGTTAACCGAGGAAATTGTGACTGGATTGTCGCGTTTCTCGTACCTGCGAGTAATGGCCCGTAGCCCCGCGTTGCGATACGCACGGGAGGTGGTCGATATCCCCTCTGCCGCTCGGGAACTCGGAGCGCGCTACGTGATCGAGGGGAGTCTTCGAAAGGCAGGGACGCGGCTCCGCATCACGACGCAACTACTCGACGCGAGCCTTGGCGTTCATTTGTGGGCGGAGACCTACGATCGTTCCTTCCGTCCCGAAGCAGTCTTCGAACTGCAGGACGACGTTGTTCCCCAAATCGTCTCCACCATCGCCGATATGAATGGCATCCTGCCACGCAGCATGAGCGAAACAGTTCGCAGCCTTGACCTGGATCAATTGAGTCCATACGAGGCGCTACTGCGCAGCTTTGGTTACTATGCACGACTGACGGCGGAAGAACATGCCGCGGCGAGAGCTGGACTCGAGCGGGCCGTCCAGCAGGCGCCGGGTAATGCCGATTGCTGGGCCATGCTTTCGATCCTATACACGGATGAGTACAAAACGGGGTTCAACGTGCGGCCAGATTCTCTTGGACGTGCGCTCGACGTCGCGCGCCTTGCGGTCGACCTTGCGCCGTCCAATCACCTCGCTCCTCACGCCTTGGCTTCGGCCCTGTTCTTTCGCAGGGAGTTTCAATCCTTCCAGATCGCGGCGGAACGAGCCATCGCCCTCAATCCTATGGACGGGTGCACCGGTGCTTACCTCGGAATGTTGACAGCTTTTTCCGGCGACTGGGAGCGCGGCTGCGCCTTAACCGAGCGGGCTGCCCGACTCAATCCCAATCATCCCGGATGGTACTGGTTCGCATCTTCCTTCGATGCCTACCGTAATAGCGACTATCGCCGTGCTTTGGGCCTCGCCCTCAAGATCAACATGCGCAGCTTGTGGGGCGCGAGCCTTGTTCTCGCGGCAACGTGCGGACAGCTGGGCGAGCTGGAGGCTGCACGCAAAGCCTTGCGGGCGCTACTTGCTCTGAGTCCGGATTTCGCAGTGGTCGCGCGCGAGGAGCTCGGGAAGTGGTGGGCACCGGAGCTGGTTGAACATCTGCTTGAGGGGCTCCGAAAGGCGGGACTGGAGATAGCCCCGAGACTCTCCCAATCGCCGCATAGAGCCGGTTGAATGACACCGAGGTAGCTCCATGGCTGATTGAACCGGCGCTGGCACGTTCCGTTTGGGGAGGTCAGCGCGTACGGGACTGGCTCGGCGAGCAATTTGGGATGTCGGTGGACGAAATGTCGCCTAATAGGACCCGCTACACGCTATTTCGATAAGTTGACAGTGAATAATAATATGTGTATGATGAATTCTCCCCACTACCCCGCACCGAAAGGAGCTTCTCTTGCGAAATCCAAGAGAACTTACCCGAGCTGAAATCCTCTCCACCGCTAGCCGTTTCCGCTGGTTCCGGAAGCTGCCCAAGTGGACCGTCATCGTTGACAACCGCGAACTCCCAGCCCGTCCCCTGGTCCTCGAAGCCGCTGGTGTCCCTCCCAACGACCCCACAAACTCCCATCAAGCCATCGCCATCCTCGAGAACCTGGGCTTCGAGACCCGCTACGCCACCGACCCCGGAAACTCAGATGAATCTGTCCAAGCCGACGTGCCTACTACCTCTCAAAAAGACAATCGCTCCATCCTCGAAATAATCGCCGAAGCCACAAAAGAACTTACCGAAGACGATTGGAAAAGATTCCCATCCGATTTGTCAAAGAATGTGGACCACTATCTCTACGGGACCAAGAAGGTTGAGGAATGAAGGCGATCTTTGCTGACACCAGTTATTGGCTCGCTCTCTTGAGCACACAGGACGCATTGCACAGGAAAGCTGTAGGCATGTCAGGTCAACTTGCAGGAACTAAGGTGGTGACCAGCGAAATGGTCTTCGTCGAGCTCTTGAATAGCTTAAGCAGCGGTAACCCAAGGGAGCGCCGGGCCGTCGTCAATGCGGTCCAGGGCTTTCGTGGGAGCGCTTCCGTAATCGTGGTTCCACAGACGCCCGAACAATTTGCGGTCGCCTTTGAGCGCTACAAACGGAGCGCGGACAAAAACTGGAGCCTCACCGATTGCGCCAGCTTCCAAATCATGGAAACCGAGCGCATCACCGCCGCCCTGACCCACGACCATCACTTTGTCCAGGTCGGCTTCGAAGCCCTCCTTCGCTAATCCCCCTTCTCGAAATCGCTCAGGGGACTCGGCTTATCGGTCACGCGGGCACCGCCGCCTGCCGGCGGAAGCGGTTGCCACGCGCCGCTCCGGAAGGCCTGCTTGCGCTCCGCCCGAGCCCACAGCAAACGCAGCCCCGAGCGGTACTCCAGCTCCCCCTCCGGGACCGGGACCACCTTCCGATCCCTAGAAAGGGGACATTTTAATCGAGGTAAGAAGGGGGCATTTTAATGGAGGTAAAACAGGGGACATTTTAAAAGAGGTTTGACACCCCTCAATATCGCCCTTGACTTTTTTTCATTTTGTGCTACAATGAGCCTTGTAGAATTCCACGTACTTGCACCGCGGCAGACCCTTTGCCGCCTTCTTTATTTTAGGACCTATTGTCCCAGTTATTCAGCTAAGCCCTTTAGAATGAATGGATCGAGGAACACCGCGTTTTGCCGTGTTTTACCGGTTTTTCCGGTCAAGCAACCCTTTTAGAATGAACACTTCCAAGAAGTTCCCACAAGTGCTCATTTTAAACGACTTACGGGAAGTGTTAAGTTCTTTAGAATCCGCACTTACGAAAAAAAGGGGGAGGGGGTGACCAGGCTCAAGCACTACAACCTTCGGCCTAAGTCTGCGCAGGGGTTTGCACTACTCGCTACCCACTATTCACTACTCACTTTTTTCAGTGAACGCTGAAGTCCAAACTCGCAATCGACCTCGAAATCACGTTTTCCTGGATCTGAATCAGGTCATTATCCGCGTAAGTCATTCCCAGCACGGTGAACACATCCGTCCCGTGCGAAATTACCACCAGCGTCCCGGACCAATCGTGCCCGTCGGCCATCCCGCGGTAGTGATATTCGACCGCCGGCATCCCGCCGACCACCGTCTTCCGCTGCGAAACTCTCTGGTAGTTTTCGTAGATCTCGCTTAGCCGCTTTTCCACGGTTGCCGCCGCCGGTTCCAGCGCCACTTTTGTCTGTTCTTTTCCGATGACCAGCAGTGTCGACTGGTTCAGTGTGCCCAGCGCCACAATCGCATCCGGCAGCGACTTCCGCGCATCATCGTTCAATTGCCAGCTCGGCGCTTTGTACATCCGGAAACCGTGCGTGTAGTTCGTGTAGAGATTGCCCTGAATGTCTTCCCGTATCGCCGGTGGATCTGGTTCTTTCGGCGCCGCAGGCTGCGCGGACGCCGCGAGCGTCGCGTTCGGCGCCGCGGTCGGCCCTGCAATGGCCGGTGCCACCGCGTTCGTCTTTGTAGCCGCCGGAACTTCCGGCTTCACCGCGGCATTTGTAATCTTTGGCCCTGTCTTTTCGTGCTTTCCTACGGATGGTTCAGCGGATTTGGCACTGGCGTTCGTTGTCGACGCTGTTCCTTCGCTGGACGACGCCACTGCCGGTTCCGCTTTTGGTTCTGTCTCTTTGCCTGGATCTTTCTTCGCGACGGGCGTCTTATCCGTTTTCGGAGTTTCGCTGGTCGGTGTCGACGGCACGATCGATGCGATCTTGTCTTTCTCCACCAGCACATATCCAAAGTCTGTTTTGACTTTGAACATGTTGTCTTCGTACGCCACGATCACGCCGTACAGCTTTTTGCCGTCTTTCAGCCGTATTTCGTCCGCTCGTGCCGCCGCGGCGGTGGCACACAAAGCCACAACCAAAGCCGCAAGTGGTAGGGAGCCGCGCATTCTGGGGACAGCCATATTTTCAGTATGGGCTTGCCCACTAGGCCCCCGCAACACTCACGCGCGCGGTGGTGTCCGCCGTGTTACCTCGGCCAGCAGCGCCGCCATCCGCCGCGCCAGCCGCTCCAATTGCTCGATCGATTCGCTCAACCGCGCCCGAAGCGGCTCCGGCAGATTCGCATGTGTCTGCTGCATCGCCAACGCCTCCGCAATCACCCGAAGCTCTTTTCTATGCCGCGGATTCAGCCGCTCCCAAAGCCGCCGTTTCGCGCTTCGGTTCCTACCCAGCCATTCTTCTCCGGTCCCCGCCGGCCGCCCCGCCTCCGGCTCCGCCGAATTACCTGCGCCCGTGGTCCCCGCCGCCGCATTTGGTTTTCGTATCCGAAATAACATTTTCTCCGTCTCCGCAAGCTCATGTTCTTTTCGTTTTTGCTCTGTGAACTCTGCGTTCTCTGAGATCTCTGTGTTAATTCTTTTTCTTCAACGCTTCCAACTTTTCTCCATTGATCTGCCCGCTCAACTCCACGCGCCCCGTCACGCGCATCGCTCGCGTTTCAAACACCAGCCCTCCATAGCGGTCATACGCATCCGGAAAAAGCACCACTTCATACAGCCCGTGCTGATCTTCCAAGGTAACGAACATCATGTTCCGGTAATTCTTCGTTCCCACATGACGGTACGTCACCACCCACCCGCACAAGGTCACGCGCTTCCCTCGCAACCCATCCAGTTCGTCGCTCCACGCCTCGCCATTCCGCGGCAGAAAATCCAGCGGATGCCCGCTGACGCACACCTCCAGAATCTCCCGCTCGTACCGCAGTCTCTGCTCGAGTGTGTACTCCGCCGCTGGCATCCCCGCCAGCGCCTCCCCAATCGCATCCTCAGGCGCCTCCGGAAACAGTGGGACAGGCATTCCTGCCTGTCGCCTTTCTCCTTTTTTTTCCTTCAGCTTTGTTTCCGGAAGAGAAGAGTAGACAGACAAGAATGTCTGTCCTACTTTTGCCCGAAGCAAATTCCAGCGCCACAACAGTTCGGGGCGCGAAATTCCGCGCGCTATGCCATTCGCTGGTTCGCCCGACGAATCGCGCGCTGAATCGCCCACATCATCAAGCGCGCCGCACTTGATCAGCGCTTCGATCTCGTCCCGCTCCACGGGCACGCGGCGCAGAAAATCCTCGAGCGACCGAAACGCTCCGCCTTCCTCGCGCGCTCGCACAATCGCCACAATCGTCTCCACGCGCAGCCCTCTCACTTGCATCAACCCGATGCGCAGCGCCCGCTCTCCCTCCGCACACAGTGGGACAGACATTCCTGTCTGTCGCCTCTTCGCCTCTGTGTCCTTCGCCGCCGTGCTGCTTGCCTCCGCCGTGTACTCCATGCGCGAATGATTCACCGACGGCAGCCGCACCTCGATCCCCCAGCGCTTCGCTTCTTCCACATACGCCGACACGTGATAAAACCCGGCGCCCGCGCTGCACATCGCCGCCAGAAATTCCGCTGGGTGATGCGTCTTCAAATACGCCATGCGATACGAAATATCCGCATACGTCGCTGCGTGCGCTTTGCAAAAGCCGAAGCCTGCAAATTTTTCCACCATCATCCAGGTCTCTTCGCGTTGTTGCGCGGTCAGCCCCATCATTCCCGAAGCCAAGTCGAACTTCGCGCGTAATCGATCGAGGTCGCGCCGGCCGGAGAATTTCGCGGACGATCGCCGCATGATGTCAGCTTCGGCCAGCGACATCTCTCCGGCCACCTGTGCAATCTGCATCACCTGTTCCTGGAAAATACATACACCCAGCGAATCGCCCAGAATTTTCTTGAGCTCGGGATGCGGATATTCGATTTTTTCCTCGCCGCGCAGCCGCTTAATGAATAGTTCTTTCGAGCCATATTCCGCCGCGCCCGGCCGAATCAATGCCAACGCTTGCGCTACTTCTTCCAATGTCCGCGCTTTCATCATTCGCAGCAGCCCGCGCATGGCCGGCGACTCGATCTGAAACACGCCCATCGTTCTGCCCGCAGCAATCACGTCGCACGTCGCCGGATCGTTTTCAGGTATCGCATCAAAATCAATCTCACGCGGCTTGGGGCACGGCGTCACGCCATCCGGCGCGACGCTCGTCGAAGTAGCACAGACACTCTTGTCTGTGCTCTTGTCTTTTTGTTCCTTGGCCGCCGCTACTTCCTCTACCTCCTCTATTTCCTTTACCTCCCCTACCTTTTTTTCAATATTGTCCAGCGCCAGCGACATCGTCGTGAACCCGCGCTGGCCCAGCAAATCCATCTTGATCAGACCAAGCGCTTCGATGGCGTTCATGTCGTACTGCGTCACGACAATGCCTTTTGTGGCGCGCTCGAGAGGCGTCAGCCAGTTGAGCGGCCGCGCGGAAATCACCGTTCCGCACGGATGAATGCCCATGTGCCGCGGCGCATCGTCGAGCCGCAACGCCACTTGCAGAATCGTTTTCCATGGCTCGTCGTCCACCGGCAAGGTGCGGCACTCCGGCAAGTTGCGAATGGCCTGCAAAATTTCGCGCACCGGGCGATGCGGAAGCCGCTTCGTGAAATGGTTTACTTCGCCTGGCGGCACGCCAAACACTTTCGCGACTTCACGCACCGCCAGCCGCGCGTGCATGGTCACAAAACTTCCGATCATGGCGACGTGCTCTTCGCCCCAGCGCTCGTAGACGTAGTCGAGCAACTCATCGCGCCGCGCGCCGCAAATGTCGATGTCGATATCGGGGCAATCGCCGCGCTGTTCGTTTAGAAAGCGCTCGAAGTACAATCCCCAGCGCAGCGGACACACGCAGGAGATTCCCAGGCAATAGGTCACCATCGAGCTGGCCGCCGAGCCGCGCGCCACCGCGGGAATCCCGCGCCGCTTGGCCTCTTCCACGATGTCCCATACCAGCAAAAAATAAGGCGCGAGGTGCAGCTTTTCGATTACGCCGAGTTCGTGCGTCAGCCGCGAGAGCACTTCGGGCCGCAGCGGGCGGTAGCGTTTCTGCGCACCGGCAAAGCATAGCTTCCACAAATACGAAAACGCGGACTCGTCTTTCGGCACTGGAAATTCCGGGAAGATGGTTTTGTTCAGCGTGAGCTCGAGATTGCAACGGCCGGCAATGTCGAGCGTCGCGCGCAGCAATTCCGAATGATCCGGGAAGAGCTTTTGCATTTCCGTCGCCGGTTTGAACCAGGCTTCGGCAGTGGTGATTTCGGGCGCTGCCACCGTTGTTAGGAGTCCGCCGGTGCGTATGGCATTCACCGCGCGGTGATGCAGATGCTCCTCCGGCCGTAAAAAATAAACGTTGTTCGTCGCGACGAGCGGGATGCCGAGTTCACGGCCGATGCGTTCGGCTTCGCGCAGAGTGCGGCCGTCGCCGGGAGAGAGGTGCTGGATTTCGATCCACAGTCGGTCGGGGAAGATGTTTTTCAGTTGGGCGAAGTGACTGGTGACTGGTGACTGGTGACTGGTGACTCGTGACTTGTGATCCGCGCCGTCCGTCCGGTGTGCCGTGTCCGTTTCGTTTGACGCATCACCTTCAAGCCGGACGGGGCAAGCCCCGCCCCTACAGGCTTTTGCGCTATGCATTTGCGTTGGCAAGGGACACAAAACGATCACGCCTTTGGAATGTTTCGCCAATTCCTCCAGCGTTACCGGTCGACTGTCGCATTCCTTCAAATCATTTTTCGCCAATGCGGTCGTTCCCAGTTGGCGCAGCGTCACTAGCTGGCATAAGTTGCTGTAGCCCTCCATATCCGCGGCCAGCAAAACCATCGCCACACTTGGCGAATTGCGATTTTCGTTTTTCGGGTTTCGAGCTTCGAAATGCGAAACGCGAAATTCGACGTCAAGCATGACTCCCACAATCGGCTTGATACCTGCCGCCTTCGCCGCTTGATAAAACGGCACCGCCGCATACAGACCATTCGTATCTGTCAGCGCCACGGCAGGCATCTTCTGCGCGACCGCTGCTGCGATCAGTTCTTCCGGCGGCGCCACGCCCCGCAAAAACGAATAGTGGCTATGACAATGCAAATGTACGAACACGGGAGCCCCAATCCGAGTGCGAAGAAGCCGATGCCCGCCGCAAGGCGGGCATTTTGTAGCTTCAAATCAGGGTAGGGAATAGGGAGGGGAATTCAGCAACGTTTGATCAGTGATGCGCAATAGGGGCGCAGCATGCTGCGCCCCTACAAGTACAACGTCCACTCACCGCGATAAGCAGGGGGTGGAGAGGACCAGGCCGTTGGGCTTGGTGGCGTAATGCTCGCGGAGTTCGAGGCCGTTGCCGTAGAAGACGGCGTTCCAGCCGTAGCGGCCGCGGACGGAGTCGAGGCCGCGGTTCAAATACCAGCGGCGGTTGGCGTCGGTATCGAAGAGTTCGTGCTGGCGGCGGTCGGTTTCGAGATTGGTGACGTTTACGCCGATCAAGCGCACGGCGACGCGGCGCGTGAATAGTTTGGCAAAAAGTTCTTTGGCTTCGGCGAGCAGTTCGCGCTCGTCGTTCGAGGGGCGCGTCAAACGCACGGTTTGGTGAGCGGAAAAGTGGTCGACGTAGCGGATGCGCAGGCCGATGGTGCGCGCCTGGCGGCCGTATTCGCGCAGCGTCGAGCCGATGCGCTCGCTGAGATATTCGATCAGTCCGCCGAGAAATTCCGTGTCAATGGTGCCGCCTTCGATGGTGGTTTCGCGCGAGACGGATTTGGGCGTGGAGGGCAGCATCACTTCGCGCCCGTCGAGCCCGCGGGCGCGTTCCCAGATTTGGCCTCCGATGACTTCGCCAAACGCGGCTTCGAGAGCAGCTCGTGGCACCAGCCGCAACTCGCCGATGGTGGCGATGCCGCGCTCCGCCAGCATGCCGGCGTGGACATGGCCGATGCCGTGGAGCTTTTCGACCGGGAGCGGCGTCAAGAAGTCTTCCTCCGTTCCCGGCGCGATCATGCGGAAGCCGCGCGGGCGTTCGAGGCGCGAGGCGATGGAGGCGACCACTTTGGTGCGCGCCGCGCCTACGCTTACGCTCAGCCCGGTTTGTTCGAGGACGTCGGATTGCACGCGCCGCAGCGCGGCTTCGTAATTCGGATACAGCCGCTCTGTGCCCGCGAAATCGAGATAAAAATCGTCGAGCGCCGCCGTCTCGACCGCGGGCGTGTACGTTTCGAGAATGCGCCGCACGCGCTCGGCAAAATCGGCGTAGTGCTCGTACTGCCCGGGCACGACGAGGGCTTTGGGGCAAATGCGCAGCGCATCGCGAAAGGTCATCGCCGTTTTCACGCCGCAGGCTTTTGCTTCGTAGCTGGCGGAGGCGACCACGCCGCGGCCGACCAGCACAGGCTTGCCGCGCAGCTTCGGATCGAGCACCTGCTCGACCGAAGCAAAAAATGCGTCGACATCGACGTGGACAATATTTGGAATTGCTTTGGAGCGTGGCGCTTCGGCTTCGTGGCCTTTTTCTTCGCGCGCGTCTTCGTGAAAAGAATTGAAGGGCGTGGCTACAGCGGGAAAAACGTTTTCGATACAGACGTCCATAACGGCTCCTGTTGACTGTGACCGCACAACGGTGAACACAGGGAAGCGGACCGAGTAGAATCTTTTCAGACTCTTCGGGAGTCGAGGGATCGCTCTTTAGAAACGACCCCTCACCCCGCTTAGGGCTCGGAATTTTCAACGGGCGGCGCGCAGTTCGTGAGAGCCATGAAAGGCAATGGAACTGAACGCCACCCGTTTCCCGTTTCCTCTACCGCCCCGGACTATAGGCGAACAAAAAGCGAAAGTCAAGAGTGTTTTAAAGAGTGGGCGCGAGGCGGTTACGCGCTAATCAGGCATTTGGTTTCGAGAGCCTCACGCCTCGCGGAAACCCATCGAACGTCACCTGGAACCAGATAATGTAAAACTCTAGTCATCTTTCACGCGCGCCGCTATCCTATTTCTCAGGAGTTAGATCGCCATGGGAATTTACATGCTCTTCGGCGCGATCCTCTTCCTGGTCTATACAGTCGCTGCGGTTGTCCTGCTTGCTATCGGCCTCTTCCTTGAATCTCGCAAGATCAGAATAGCGGGCTGCATCGCGTTGGCCCCGCCTGTGGCAGCTATTGTTTGGCTTGCCCTTGCCATGAGGGCCGGAGAGAAGCGATCGGAGGACCCTGCCTGGGTCTTTGAGCAGGAATTCCGAACTCCTCCTCCGCCCGGAGTCACGGGTCTGCGGGGACATGCTACCCAAATGAACAACGGCGGCTGGGTGTACCTCAGCTTCAGCGCTCCGCCTGAGGTGATTGAAGCCCTTGTCTCAGACTGGATGGCGCCCGCATCGCCAAAAGACCTGCCGCGGAGCAAGGCACGTTCAGACGATAGCCCCCCGTTCTGGTGGAACCCTCCGGACGTTCCGCCGGCGAAGTTTTACCGTGCAAAGTATCGAAGGACTATGTGCGACCGATGCGGCTTCAGTGAAGTCCTCTACTACGACCCCGCAACCCACGTCGCGTATTTTGGCCGCCTTTAGAACGCAACACACTTCTTGACACCCAACGTCATCGGAGATACATCTTCCCACCATGAGCACAACTTTTGTTTTCGTTCTCGCCTTTGCTATCGGAATCGTTTCGGGGATGCGGTCTTTGACGGCGCCGGCGGTCGCGGCATGGGCGGCGCATCGCAATTGGCTGAACCTGGCGGGCTCGCGGCTGGCCTTCATGGGATCAACGGCCGCTGTTGCCATCTTCACGGTGCTGGCCATCGCCGAGCTCATCGCGGACAAGCTGCCTTCAACGCCCAGCCGCACGGCGCCGGTCGGATTGATTGCACGATTTTTCTGCGGCGCGCTTTCCGGAGCTTGCGTTGGAGTGTCAGCGGGACAGACGCCAACGATGGGCGCCATCCTCGGAGCTGCAGGCGGCCTGGCGGGAGCCTTCGCGGGCTACCAATGGCGGACGGGACTCGTGAAGGCGCTCAAGGTCCCCGACATCGTCATCGCGCTGCTTGAGGACGCCATCGCGATTGGCGCGGGGCTATTCATCGTTTCGCGGCATTGATTCTGAGCTGCGCGATATTGCCTGCGTGCGGACGCGCGGGCGTTTCTTCTGCACCCATTATTTCATTTGCTTCGACTCGGCGATTCCACGACTATTTCTACACCCTGGCCCGCCGCAAACTTTATGGACTTGAATCTCTTTTTCGCGCTGCTTGGCGGCTTGCTGGTTCTGGCGTTCGTGGCGAACCGGTTGGTGCGGTTCACGGGCGTGCCGGACGTCATCATCCTGATGGCGACGGGCGTGGTTATTGGGCCGGTGCTGCATTGGGTCAATCCCGATGTTTTTCGCGGAGCGACGCACGGCTTTGGCTCGCTGGCGCTGATACTGATCCTTTTTGAAGGCGGGCTGGAACTGAAGCTGCGGGAAATTCTGAGTCATTTTGCGGGTGGATTATTTCTTTCGGTATTTAGCTACGCGCTAAGCGCGGTGGGTGTGGCGCTGGTGTGCCGCCATGCGCTTCATTTCACGTGGATTCCTTCGCTGCTGGTGGGGGCGGCGCTGGGGTGCATCAGCAGTTCGATTATTCTTCCTGTGCTGCAGCAGGTGAATCTGCGGCGCGAAGTGAAGGTCACTTTGCTGGTGGAAGCTTCGTTCGGCGACGCGCTTGCGGTTCTGGCGGTGACCACGATTCTCGATATAGCGGCGGGAGGGAGCGCCTCGGCAAAAATCATTGCGTGGAGCCTCTTTTCCAGCGTGATATTGGCGGTGGCGTCGGGCGTGCTCATCGGAATTTTGTGGTCGTATCTGCTGCCGCTATTATCCGAGGAACGATTCTGGCATGTGCTGACGTTTGCGGTGGTTTTGCTGATCTACTCCGGCGTGCACGCGATGCACGGGAATGAACTCGTCGCTGTGCTGGTTTTTGGGCTGACGCTTGCGAACTATCCCGCGGCGCAGAAGCGTTTTCATCTGGCGGATGATGCAGAGACGGCGGACTGGTTTTCCGAGACGCCCGTCAAGCATGAGAAAGCCCCGGAGGCGCAGCATCACGGGCAGATGCTGACGTTTCACGGCGAGCTGGCGTTTCTGATTCGCACGTTTTTCTTTGTCTTGCTTGGCGCGCTGGTGGAGTTCGAAGGATTGCGCAAGCACGTCGTTTTAGCCCTGGGATGTTTTGGAGCGCTCTTCATTGCGCGCTGGCTTTCCGTGCAGGGAGGCCACTTCGCGTGGCGGGCGTTCACATCGCACGAACGCGAACTGATGACCTGGTTTTTGCCGCGCGGACTGATTACCGCGGTGCTCGGCATAGAAATCGTGGAGGCTCGTGGCGCAGACTTCGAGTTTCTACCGTCACTGGCGTTTGCGGTGATTTTGATCACGAATCTGGCGCTGCTGATCGGCTCGCTGCGCGCGCGAAAGCTCTTCCCTGCGGCGGCTCCCGCAGCGGCCGAGCCGGCCGTGCCGGAAATCGTTTCTTGAAGCGCGGAGCCGACAGCGGTTTTCTGACATCCGAAAAGTATTTCGCTTTGGAATTTGACGAATTCACCTCTACTCTTTGTGCATCGAATTACCAGCGGGCAAAAGCACGAAATCTGCGGACGGAGTCATTTCCATGAGTGCATCGGACCACTATCAGGCGATTGTGATCGGTTCGGGGCAAGGGGGGACGCCGCTGTGCCAGGCGCTGGCAAAGGCGGGGATGCGCACGGCGCTTGTGGAGCGCGCGCACGTGGGAGGGACTTGCGTTAACGAAGGTTGCACACCAACAAAAACGATGGTGGCGAGCGGGCGCGTGGCGTATCTGGCGCGGCGTGGAGCGGATTACGGAGTGCATACCGGCGCGATCAGTGTGGATATGAGCCGCGTGCGCGGACGCAAGCGCGACATCGTCAACAAGTTTCGCGACGGCAACCAGTCGCGCATCGAAAAGACTCCTAATCTCGAATTGATTTTTGGAGAGGCGAGCTTCACCGGCCCGCGCTCGATTCGGGTGCGGCTTCGCGATGGTTCGCAGCGCACGCTTACTGCTGATAAGTTTTTCATTAACGCGGGGTGCCGCGCGGGCGTGCCTTCGCTCGAAGGGCTGCAGGGCGTGCCGTATCTCGATAGCACGTCGATCATGGAGCTCGACATCGTCCCGGAACACTTGCTGGTGATTGGCGGCGGCTATATCGGGCTGGAATTTGGGCAGCTATTTCGCAGACTTGGCAGCCGCGTGACGATTGTGCAGCAAGGTGCGCAATTGCTGCGCAATGAAGACGCCGACGTGGCCGCGGAAATTCTGGCGATCCTGCAGCAAGACGGCATCGACGTTTTGCTCAACACGAAAGTGCAACGGATCGGGAAGGAAGGCCCGCAAATTAAAATTGCGGTTTTTCCGGGAGACACCGCCGCCGGCGAAACCCGCACGATTACGGGCTCGCATCTGCTGGTGGCCACGGGCCGCGTGCCCAACTCCGATACGCTAAACATTGCTGCCGCAGGAATCGCGGCGGACAAGCGCGGATTTATTCAGGTGAACGCAAAGCTCGAAACCAATGTGGACGGAATTTATGCGCTGGGAGATATCAAGGGCGGCCCGGCGTTCACGCACATTTCTTACGACGATTTTCGAATTATTCGCACGAATCTGATTGAGAAAGGAAGCGCCAGCATCGAGGGGCGTCTGGTGCCGTACACCGTGTTCATCGATCCGCAACTGGGAAGGGTCGGCGTGACGGAAGCGGAAGCGCGAGCGAAAAACCTTAAGATACGCGTCGCAAAAATGGCCATGTCGTATGTGGCGCGGGCGGTGGAAGTCGACGAAACACGCGGCTTTATGAAAGTTGTGGTGGATGCCGCGAGCGGTCAAATCCTTGGCGCGGTGGTGCTTGGCCTCGAGGGTGGGGAAGTGATGTCGATGATTCAGCTGGCTATGATGGGCAAGCTGCCTTACACCGCGCTGTACAACGGCGTTTTCGCGCACCCCAATCTTTCTGAAGCGCTCAACAATCTTTTTCTTCCAGCTAACTTTGTGTCGTGAATTTGTGCGCGAAGTGCGCGCAGGAGGATTGCGGGATTAGACGGTCTAGCGTTCCAATTCCTTGCGGTTCCAATTTCCAAGATCGGCGCCCGCGTCGTACGTGCTCTGGAGAAATGCCAGCAATGATTCTCTCGGCGAAGTAGCCTGGCGCACGTCGTCGTACATCAAAAAGAATTCTTTCAGTTGAGGATGATAGAAGGCTTGCGCGGGGCGCACCGGACTTTGCGGAAATCCCGCCGGCTCCGGCGCCGCGTAGGCATAAAACGCCGCGCCTTTTATGTCGCCGCCTCCCGGCCAGAATCCGGCGCTGATCACTTCATGGGAATAGGCTTCGCGTGTGATGGAATCCGCGCCCACGCGCTCCGGGGCGCGGCGGCCGGAGAAGCGCGTCACGGCGAGATCGAAACTGCCCCAGAAAAAATGGACCGGGCTGGATTTTCCGATGAACCCGGCGCGAAATTCCTTGAAAATCGTCTCGCAGCCAACAAGAATCCGCCAGAAACGATTGGCGTATTCGGGATCGTAGGAGGCGTGTTTCGTATCCTGATCGAAGGGAATCGGGTTGGGGATTTCGGCGGGCATCTTCCAGATCTTCACGGCAATGCCAAGCGAGGCCAGGGCGGCCATGAAGTCGCGATAAAAATCGGCCACGGAGCGAGGCGCGAGGGCCAGCGTCAATAGCGCATCGTTGCTCGTTCGAATGACGAGCTGGTGATGCACGAAGTCAAATTGCACCTCGAAATTTCCGCCGGCGTAAGGAATCGCGGAAGTGGTCAGCCCGAGTGCGTTTACGTAAAGCGGCACTCCCCACCAATGATTGATATTCGGCGTGAGCGCCAGCCGGACTTTGCCGACGATTTGGGTCCACATGTGAAGAGTTGCGTAGGTGTCCTGCCAGGCTTGCAGAGGAAGTTCGGGCCAGAGGTCGAGCTCAGTGCGAGCTGTGCTTGGATTCATAATTCCTCCGCGAGGGAAGCCCACGGCTCATCACACAAAGACGAGGAGAAGGCGGGCATAATTCTTTGCAAAGGGATTATATGCCCGAACACTGGGAGCGCACGATGGTATGTGGCACGGGCACGGCTACGCCCGCCGGGTGAGGGTCAATACTTTTGAATTTGGCTTTGGCGTTTCTTGCTGCACGCTCAAACCGTAGCACAGGCAGGAGTGCCTGTGCTACCCGGCGTTAGCTGAACAATTTGCTGAACGCGAAGAACAAAAATCCCGAGAGCATCATGGCCGCGGGCAGAGTGAGCACCCAAGCCAGCAAAAGGTTTCGCACTGTCGACCATTGCAAGCCCGAATGATTCGCCATCATCGTTCCCGCTACGCCGGAAGACAACACGTGGGTCGTGCTCACCGGAAGCCCTAAGCCGTCGGCTGCGCCGATTGTGGCCATCGCCGTGATTTCCGCGGCTGCGCCTTGTCCGTAAGTCAGATGGTTCTTGCCGATTTTTTCGCCGACCGTAACGACGATGCGCTTCCATCCGACCATTGTGCCGAGGCCCAGGGACAGCGCCACGGCGACTTTGACCCACAGCGGGATGAACCGCGTGGCCTTGTCGATATGTGATTTGTAATTCTTCAACACCGCAATGTCCGCCGTTGCCAATTTCGGAGTGCCAGACTTTTGCATCAGCCGGATGGCCTCGCTCACGAGGTACATGTCGTTTCGGAAGTTGCGCACCTGCGCGTGCGGGACTTTCGACAGTTCCTTAAAGATCGCCATTTCCGTTCCGATGCCGTTCACGAGCTCACGCAAGGCAAGCATGGTGTTCGGCTTGAAGTCTTTTGTTCGAATGTATTCGGTCACATCTTCCCGCGGGTCCGCAATCGCCGCGCTGTTCTGCACGTACTTGTTCAGCGTGTCCGCGGTCTGCGCCGAGACGGCAACGAAGTCCTGCGATTGCTGGGCCGTCACCGCGTGGTTCAACGCGTACGTTGTGGGCACCGTGCCGATGAGGATCAGCATGATCAAGCCCATGCCCTTTTGCCCGTCATTCGAACCGTGGAAGAAGCTTACGCCCGTGCAAGTCAGCACCAGCAATCCGCGAATCCAGAACGGCGGTGGCTCCGTGCCCACCGGGGCTTCGTACAGCCGCTTGTCTTTGATAATCGCCTTCATGAATAGAAACAGGAGCGAAGCAAGGAGGAATCCGAATAACGGCGAGAGTAGTAGCGACTTTCCAATGCCTGCTGCTTGCGCCCAGTCCACGCCACTGGTCCCGGAGCGCGCTTGCATCAACTGGTTCGCGATGCCGACGCCAATGACCGACCCAATCAGCGTGTGCGAGCTTGATGCGGGCAGCCCCAATGCCCAGGTTCCCAGATTCCAGAGGATTGCCGCGACGAGCAGCGCAAACACCATGGCAAACCCCGCGCCGCTTCCGACCTGCAGGATCAATTCGACCGGCAACAGCGAGATGATAGTGAACGCCACCACGCCCGACGACGTTACGACGCCCGCGAAATTCCAGAAACCGCTCCAGACTACGGCGATGTGCGGCTCCATGGAGTGCGTGTAAATCACAGTCGCCACGGCATTGGCCGTGTCGTGGAATCCGTTGACGAACTCGAATCCCAGAGCCACGAAGAGAGCTGTTCCCAAAAGAATGTAGGGCAGAACCGAACCCAACTCCAGGCCGGCGAGGTCCTGCGAAAGGCTGTATCCGATGAAGATCACCCCGAAGATGAGCACGACGCCGAACCCAATCATTCCGATCCGGCCGGGCTTCCGATTCAGCTTCTCTGCCAATACGTGGGAAGCGGGAGTTGCTGTTACCGATGCGGTTGCAGGTGCGGTTGCGGCCATAATTCTCCCGTCTCGATTTCCGATGGAGCCAGGCTTCGGGAACTCTTGCTGGCGCGTGAGGGAGGTTATATGGAAGATTTGTTACGCGTGAATGAATATTCTGCTGCAGGACGTTCACAGTGTGCAGTGCGGGCAAGCAGGGATTTACCCGGTACCTGAACCGCCAGATTGCTAAGCATCTTTCTTGCGGACTTCGCCATGCGCGGCTGCGCCATTTCCTTCTTGACGCTGGCACGTGTCGCGTCACCAGCCTTCTTCGAGGATTTCTTGGCTTTCTTACGCAGCATACCTCCATCCTGACTCCCAGATGGAAGCCGTGCAGCCCAATTCAGCACACTTTTCGGATTTTTCAGCCGATTTCCTTCGCTCAGGCCAGGCGCCGTTTCCGCGAGCGCTTGACGAGGGAATAGAGGATCGTCACCGTAGTTCGAATATTGCCTTGGCCGCGAACCGCCGTCGTAGAGTCGAAATACGTGGTCCTCATGTAGTCCACGCCCGAGCGAATGGCGATCGAATCCGAGACGCGATAATCAACGCCGCCGCCGAGAGCCCATG
>Ga0210403_10001323_pt1 | contig 23654 bp, 16 predicted proteins | sample IncBWC19MmetaG_FD_150863 | JGI IMG/M metagenome (GOLD analysis project Ga0210403, IMG submission 150863) | Forest soil microbial communities from Barre Woods Harvard Forest LTER site, Petersham, Massachusetts, United States - Inc-BW-C-19-M | ecosystem: Environmental > Terrestrial > Soil >... | reverse complement strand
CCGTTCGGTAATCCGCGGGGATCGAGCACCTTCCCCATCCTCACCAATCCGTACGGAAATGGAGCCCACTTCCAGTGCATCCCCGGTACAGCCACGCCCGAGCCGGTCGGGGCAAGCGGAACCCAGCCGACGGGCACAGATTGCAGTGTAATTCCGGCAGCCATGGTGAATCCCCTCGCCGCAAAAGTGATTCAGCTTTATCCCACGCCCAACGCGGCTAATGCGGCGTTAGGTTACAACTACGTCAACCAGCCCGTCAGGAAGCTTAACGAGGGCACGGGCGACATCCGCGTCGATCACAATTTCTCCAACAAGGACTCCATTTTTGGCCGCTTCAGCTACGACCAGGCAACGAATTTTGTGCCGGGAGGCTCACCGACATGGGCCGAAGTCAACGCCTTTGGAAGTAATCAGTTCATCGACAACCATGGCCGTAATGCTGCACTATCTTGGACACACCTTTTTTCCGATCGCACCATCAACCAGGCAAGTTTCGGTTTCAGCCGGATTTTTAATCACATTCTCTCTTTTGGCACCGGCAGCTGCGAGGCTGCGGTCATCGGCATTCCCGGCGCGAATCTGGGAAGCCAGTGCGATTCTTTGACTGGTTACCCTGCCAGTCTCAACCAGTCAACCAAGGACTGCATCAGCTGCGGCATGACTTCGTTTCAGATGACCACCTACATGTCGCTCGGAGATCGCGGGTACGCGCCTTACCAAGGCGGAACCAACGTCTACTCGCTTTCGGACACGCTCGACCTGATTCGGGGCAAACACGACATCAAGTTCGGAGCGACCGTTCGCTTCGAACAGATGAATATAAGAAACAATGCCTTCCAGGACGGTTTTGTCTCCCAGAACGGCGGAGCGACTGGCGACAACATGGGAGATCTCCTGCTTGGAAGCCTGGGAACCTTTGCCGCTCACGATCAGACGTTCCTCGGCGGTACGGTTGGCCGCCGCTGGAAACTATTCCGTCCATTCGTCCAGGATGACTGGCGCGTGACCGCCAATATGACGTTCAACATCGGACTTGCCTGGGCTCTGGCGACCCCCCAAACTGAAGTCGAAAATCGCCAGGCAAACTTCGATGTTCAGACCCTCCAGTGGTACGTTCCGTCAGGCAGCCCCGGGCTGGCTGGCTGCGCCAATTGCATCGCTTCCGGTAGCCGTATTGGTATCCAGTTTCAGAAGAACGCTCTCGAACCACGGATCGGGTTTGCCTGGAAGCCGATGGGAAGCACCAAGACGGCGATCCGCGCCGGGTACGCCATCTTCCACGATTCCGCCTGGAATCAAGGTGGACAAGGGTTATGGCAGAATCCGCCGTTCTACGCCGAAGTGGATCCCTTTCCTACGGGAGTGTGTCCTGTCTTCGGCGGCACCGGCTGCGGCCTCTCGAACGGGTTCCTTCTTCCGGCGGGTACGCCTTCTACAACGCCCGTCCCGGGAGGCGCCGTCTACAACGCGCCTGTGAATCCCGGCAACTACACTGGCACCATCCAGTCAATGAACCGGAATTTCAAGCAGGGCGCGGTGCAACAGTACAACCTCAATGTTGAGCGCCAGCTACCCGGAGATGTGGTTCTGACTGCAGGCTATGCTGGCTCCCACAGCACGCACATTCTAGTCAGCCAGGTGAACGAAAACATTAGCTCGCCTGCCGCATGCGGCACCGTACCTGGCTATACGCTTGGCTGCGGATTCCCGACCTTCCCATACGCATTTCCGTTCCAGTCTGTCGACAGCAACAACAGCATAGGAAACGCGCGTTACGATTCTCTCCAGATCAAAGCTGAGACCAAGAGCTCGCACCACGGCCTCTATGCTCTGATCGGATACACCTGGTCGCGCACTTTCGATTCCGGTATGCCTGACGGTCTGGGCAGCAATCCCGGTGCGCTGTACTGGCCGTTACCCGGTGCTCAGGGGCTGGATTGGGGTTTGTCCCAACTTAATTTGAATGATGTCTTTACCGCGAGCGTTCTTTACAACCTGCCTTTCGGCAAGGGCAAGTACTTCGGCAGCAATTGGAGCGGAGCTACCAACGTACTGCTGGGGAATTGGCAGATAAACGTTATCGAGAGGGCAGAATCTGGCTTCCCACTCTTCGTAGTCGACAGCGCCGATGAGTCGGGTGTCTTCTTCTTCTACAACGGGCTGGTTTTGCAGCGCCCGAATCAGGTCGGCAATCCCAACAAGGCGGGGCAGGTCGCAGCCAATCCGACTTGCATCGCGCCCGCTAAGATTCACACGCTTGCCAATTGGTTCAATCCTTGCGCTTTCGAGAAAGCGCCCGCCGGAGAATTGGGAGACGCCAACCGCGCACCTGCCTATGGCCCCCGTTTTGTAAATACAGATTTCTCGATAATCAAGGACTTTCCCCTGCCAGTCCGCGAGGGAATGAATCTGCAATTCCGGGCCGAGTTCTTCAATCTCTTTAACCATCCTCATTTCTTCTTGCCTGGCATCGCGGGCACCGGAGAACAGGACATTAATTCTCCCGGCAGTTTTGGCGTAGTCAGCCAGACCATTAACCAGACCGTGAATGATGCGCGCTCCGTCCAGTTTGCCCTCAAGCTGACGTTCTAGGGTGGGTGAGGTCGCGCGTGGACTTGGGGCAGGCTATTGCGGCTGGGCAGCAGAAGCCGGCTCCCGCAGCGTATATACAAATTGCTGAATGTCACGCCGCTGGCGCTCGGCTTCTTCCGCTGTCTTCTTTGAAAGCTGATTGTAGATTTGCAGTTCGGCTTGAGCTTTCGACTTTTCTCCGCTCCGGCTGTAGGCCTGCGCAAGCCGATAGTGGGCAGCTACCAGCCCCGGATTAGCCGCGATCGCTTCCCGATAGGCGGAGACTGCTTTGGAAGAATCACCCCGCTGCGAATAGAGAACACCCAATTGCAAATAGGCGGCAGCGAGCTTCGGGTCGAGACGTACAGCCTTCTCCAGCAAGGACTCCGCATGCGCCAGATCGTCAGTGTCGTTCCGTCTCGACAGACCGAGCGCGTAATAGTAGTTGGCTTGGGCATTTCCAGGTTCGAGACGGACGAAACGCCCCAGCTTCTCCATCGTGCAGGTTGACTGCGCGGTCTCGACGCTTTGGATCTTGCCAAGGAACAAGTAAGGGTTCGGGTCGTCAGGATTCAAGTCCGATGCCTGACAGAGACGCTCAACCGCTTGGTCGTCGGAGCCGCGTGCATACCACGACACGCCCAGCCCGGCCAGCATCCGGGCGGACTGCGGGAACAGGCGGTTGCCCTCGTTAAAAACTTCGGTCGCCGGCTCAAACGCGCGATGAATCAGAAGCTCGGTCCCCCAATCGAATAGATTCGCTTCGCTCGGGTTCAGTTCCGCTGCACGCTGGTATTCTCGAACGGCCTCCAGAGAATTGCCCAGTTTTTCTTCGACATCGCCGAGCAAGTGATGAAGTTCCGCCTGCTCTTGCCGATCAATTCCTTTCCCGGCCGTGTCTTGCGCAGCCAGTATGGTTCGTATGTGCGTGCGAGCGCGCTCATATTGACCGCCGTGAGCATAAGCCCGCGCCAGTTCGTAAGCGTTTTCATAATCGCCAGGATTTGCCCGAGAAGCTCGTTCGAGATAGGGGATGGCTTCCGCAACCTTTCCGTCGTCGAGCAGCAATTTACCCAACCGGCGATTTACCTCAAAGTTTCCAGGTTCGCGCTCAGCCTCCTTGCGAAGGGATTCTTCCGCCGAAGCGTTTGAGGAAGATGAAACCGAAGCCGTGCTTGACTCAGTGACGGCCAGCGAAGCCGTTTCGTTCGCCAGTTGTTGGGTGGTTCGCAAAGTCGTATCCGAGCCGTGCCCACCCGGATTCATAGCCTCAGTCACACCCGCCACGGTGAATTCGGGCTCATCGAAAAACTCTGGTTTTTCAGACGACGATCCGGACGTTTTTTGGGACTCGAGCGAAAAGTCAATCCTTTTCGTTTCTTTTTGCTTGAGGACGCAAGGACCGAAAGTTGTGTCGCGATAACCTGCCATCTCCGTGCGCAGCGTGTAAACGCCTCCGCGCAGTCCGGGAAAGCGGTACGCTCCCTCTGAATCAGTGCGTGCGGTTAGGGTTTCCGCCCCGCCCTTTCCTTGCAGGTAAACCGTGACGGCGCCCACGGGATGACCGCGCGAATCCCGCACCCATCCTTGCAAAATTGCCGAGCCTGCGTGATCGTTAAATTGTTCCTGAACCGATTGTCCATGAACCAGGAACGGACCGAGAAGCACACTGACTATCAAAACGCAGGTTAAAAGGGTAGCTCCAACGGGTTGATGAAAAGTCACGCGGAAACGGACCATAAAACAAACGGAAATCGGAAAGCTGAAACGATGTCAATCGCGCTCGCGTGGAACATTCTAGTCGCCGGTGTTACCATCCGCAATCGCCTTATAATTGGGGTTTTGTTTTAGGCTTCTGAACTCCGAGGTGAATAATGAAATTCCGCCGACTCTGGTTTTTGACCACTGCAATCCTGCTGATGACTGGCCTCACTGCGTGGGGACAAAAACGAAAAATTATCATCGATCAGGATGCGGCCGGCCCCGCCGGAACTGACCAGCAGTCAATCCTGTTGTTGATCCAGTCTCCACAGACCGAAGTCCTGGGCATCACCGTAGTGACCGGCGATCAGTGGCTCAAAGCCGAAATCGCGCACACCTTGCGTATGCTCGAACTCATCGGACGAACCGACGTTCTCGTCGTGCCCGGTGCGGAGTATCCGCTGGTCAGGCGAAAAGAGGAAACGGAACTCTGGGAGCAACGCTACGGTTCCGTAGCCTGGCTGGGAGCCTGGACCCCGCGTTTTTATCATCCAGCAGACGACCTTGGAGAAATGCCCGAAGGCAAGCCCAGTACCAAACCCGCCGATGAAGACGCAGCCCACTTTTTGATTCGCATGGTCCACAAGTTCCCCAACGAAATAACGATTTACGAGGGCGGCCCAATGACGAACCTCGCTCTGGCCATGTCTATCGATCCTGAATTTGCGGGGATGGCCAAAGAACTTGTCTTCATGGGCGCCAGCCTGAATCCCCAGACCACCGACCCCGAATTCGTCAATACTCCCCGGCGCGAATTCAACCTCTGGTTCGATCCGGAAGCGGCGCACATTGTGCTGCAGGCGCCGTGGAAGAAAATTGTCTGCACGCCAGTGGACATTTCAGTGAAGACGAGAATGACCGTCGAATTGATCGACCGCGTCAAGGCCGGCAATTCTCCCGCTGCGCGCTATCTCGGCCAATATACCCACCTGCATGGCGAATACAACTATTTGTGGGATGAGTTGGCCGCTGCCGCATGGCTCGATCCCAGCCTGATCACAAAAAAGGAAACGCGCTTCATGGACGTCAATCTGGACAAGGGCTACAGCTATGGCGACACGATTACTTGGACGGATTGGGACAAGCCGAAGATCGCGCTTCAGCCCGTCGAAGTGCAAGACGACCTCGACACCGAGAAGTTCTACAAAATGTTCGTGGAACTGCTGACTGGCCCGACCCCGAAGAAGCAGTAGCGCAAGTCAGCCGATTTCCGGGATTCGCAAGAAGGGCGGCCCACCCTTGTCTCTTTCACGGCCATTCCAGCTCAGAACCCCGGCGGACGTTCGCCCATTACGCCAAGACTGCGCTCCAGCGCGAGCCCGCCGCTCGCCACTGTGCCCTCGTCAAAAAGCCTCCCGATCAAGGTGACGCCGTGAGGCACCCGGCGCGGTGCAGCGAACGTTGGCAAGGGCATGCTTAGATCCGGCGCCCAATCGCTACGTGCCCTCGACACTTCAACAAAACCTGCACGCAGCGTAAGCGATGGATGTCCAGTAAAGTTGGTGATAGTAAGCATTTCGTCGCGCAGCGATGGCACCAGAAGCAGATCGACTTGCGAGAAGACACGCGCCATCTCCTCCGCCACTTTCCGCCGAAGCCGGTCGGCCTGCACGTAATCGACGGCGGAAAGAAATCGGGCTTCCCGAAAAATGTTAGGCCACGCGTCCGGCGTCTGCATTCGAAGCTGATTCATCCCGCCGTTGAGCCCAAGCTCCTCAAACGCTGCTGCACCTTCGGCAAAAAGGATCAGGTTGAGCGAGCCATAGGGCCAGTCCGGAATGGCAACCTCAACCGGAACCATCCCAACTTTCTTAACCGCTTCCAGTGCGGCGCGGTCGACTTCGGTCGCAGGCCTCTCGTTCATCCACGCGGGAAAATATCCCACACGCAATCCTTCAACGCTCGCGCCCGCGTCGAAGTCGAGCTTGCTGGGTACGCTGTCCACATCACCAGGGTCTGGTCCGGAGATGGCCTGCAACACCAGCATTGCATCCTCAACCCTGCGGGTCATGGGGCCAAGCTTGTCCAACGACCAGCACAACGTCATCGCGCCGGTACGCGGCACGCGCCCGTACGTGGGACGCAATCCGGTGATCCCGCAGCGCATGGAAGGGCTCACAATGCTGCCGCCGGTTTCGCTCCCGATTGCAAAGCCGACCAATCCGGCAGCTGTGGCCGCGCCCGGTCCTGCGCTCGATCCCGATGCTCCTTCTTCCAGTAACCACGGATTCATGGTTTGCCCGCCGAACCAAATGTCGTTGAGCGCCAGCGCACCCAGGCTCAGCTTGGCCACCAGCACCGCGCCCGCGTTGTGCAAACGCTTCACCACTGCGGCATCCTCCGTGGGTACGCGGTTTCGGAAAGGCTCGGCGCCGTATGTAGTGGGGATGCCGGCGGTATCGAGAAGGTCCTTGGTTCCCCATGGAATCCCGTGCAGCGGCCCGCGATAATTGCCCGCGGCGATCTCTTCATCCGCTTGCTTGGCTTGCGCAAGCGCGAGCTCGCGCGTGAGCGTGATTACACACCGCAACTTAGGATTGAAGCGCTGCAATCGTTCGAGATAGAGATTCGTCAACCGCTGTGAGCTCAGTTTTCGAGTCTCGATCCAACGCGAAAGCTGGGTGACCGAAGCGAATGCGATGTCCTCGTCGTTTGTCGGCAATGGGCCGGGATCGGCGGCGCTGCGGATGAACCGATCGCGCGGCGGAAGGGTTTTCTGCCCCGGCAACACCGGGTCCCAGCGCGAAGCAGGAGCGAGCGTTGCTTCGAGCGCCAGCTTGTGCGGGCCAGTCCGCCGTTCATACAACCCTGCCATCGTCTTTCGCCAACTTGCCGCCGCCATCACTCGCTCGGCGTTGCTCATCGGCACCTGCACCAGTTTTTCCGCTTCGGCGAAGGTAGAAACGGTCACCTCAGGTCCAACGGCAGGCCCGGTACCGAACGCGGACGGCGACCCTGGCGGCAGATCGGTTGCCACCTGAGCCTTGCTGAGAGACACAGCGGCTGCTCCCAGTAGAGTAAGCGATGTAGCCGCTAAGAATTGTCTGCGCGATTTTGACATGGATCCTCCGCACCGCATTGTAACCCGCACGCAGCGAGGCCTTCTCGGCAGCGGATATGCTCGACACCTCACCAACTATCGCGGCAGTTGCTCGAGCATCTTCTGCGCCGAGGCGTGATCAGGATGCTGCTTGAGAAGTTCAAGAAGAACCGCCCGAGTCTTATCCGGCGCGCCCTCAATGCTATAAACCCGCGCTAGATTCAGATAAGACTGATCGAACGCGGGCGCAACCCGGATGCATTCTTCAAAGCTCGCGACCGCTTCGTCCCGCCGCTGCGTGCGCAGGTAAAGTACGCCAAGATTATTCAAAGCCTCGGGATACGCCGGACGAAACTTCAGCGCTCTCGTCAGATATTCGTACGCATGATCGCTATCGTCCAACTGCGCGAAGACCATCCCCAGGCTGTAGTTCGCCTCCGGATCCTGAGGTCCAACTGCGACGGCCCGCTCCAGCACTCGGCGTGCTTCATCCCACTCCTTCTGCTGCCGGTAAGCGTTTCCCAGATTTTCGAGGGCGATCAAGTGATCGGGACTCAGCCGCAGAGCCTCTTGAAAATACGGGATCGCTTCCGCGGTGCGCCCTTCCCGCGTGGCCAGGAGGCCGAGGTTGTTCCAGGCATTTGGCAGCGTGTCGGGATAGCTCGCGTGCTGCTTGATCGTGTCCTCAAAGCAGTCGCGTGCCTCACTCGTTTTCTGCTGCTTGAGGTAGACGCTTCCCAGGCCGTAAAGCGCTTCGGCGCTCGAAGGATTGTCGCGCAGCGCCAGTTTGAATGACGCTTCCGCCTGATCGAAATAGCCTCGTTGAAAATAAACCGAACCGTAGGAGAGATAGTTGCGTCGAAACTCCCACGTCTCACTGATACCGGGAAACGGCAGCGCCTTCGCCATCCGCTCCGCCGCAGTTTGTGGAATCTGCCGAATGTCCAGTTCGACGTGCTCGCTGACTATTCGGCCCTGATAGACCTTCACAATGTCTCCATTCTCATTAATCAAGAACGACGTTGGAAGTCCGAGATCACGATGCCGATCGAACAGGTACCGATAGAGAATGTTGTAAATGCCAGCCACGTCATCCGATCCGCGAAGGATGGGAAACGAAAGATGAAGCTCACGCGCCAGTGCCTGAGCTTTTTCCGCGTTCGAAGAATCGTCGACGTTCACCGCGAGCAGTTGAGGTCTAGGGTTTTTCGAAGTCGTACCCGTCCAGTGCTGCTGAACTTGATTGAGGACTTTCAAATCCTCCTGCCAGCCAACCGATTCCGTGGCCCAGAAATTGAGCAGCACGGTTTTGCCACGAAGCGCGGAAAGTGTCTGACCCTTTCCGTTAAAGTCGGCAAGAGAAAAATCCGGCGCGGAAACCGGCGCTAGCAACCATGTTTCAACCGTAGTTGGGAGCGATTCGATGTCTTTCTGAATATCGCTCGTTTCGGCGTCTGCCTTTGGGGAGGGCACGGCTTCAGCCGTGCCGCCCGAGGCCATAAGAGACGCGGGCTTTAGCCCCTGAGGGCCGCTCTTGAACGCTTCCATCCGAGAACGCTCAGTTCCTTCCTCAACCCACACTCTATGGTTGAGCGGCAAATCGCGGAGCTCCTGCACCAGCCCGCTGGGCCAGCGGATCGACGCCCGCACCCAACCCTTCGCCTCACCCAAGCCGAAAAATACCTCCTTACTATGCTGAGAAAGAAATCCCGATCCCGCTTGCACCATTCGCGTCTGTCGACCCAATTCAGTTTCCACCGTAACCGCCGCCCCGATCGCGTCCGGATTACTTTTGACACCGCGAAGACGGAAAGCGATCGACGGCGCCAGATCCCTCATCACGTTCTTCAAAAGTCGCAACTGCGGACCATTGCGATTTTTCAGGAAGACTTCCAGACGGCCGTCGTGGTCGAAATCTGTTAGCGCGAACGCCCTTCCATCCTCCAGAAAGTCCAGGGCCAGAACGCCCGATACGTCCGAAAACGTTCCATCCCCATTGTTCGCGTAGAATGCGTTCCGCTCGAACCCGCTCCAGGTGCCGTCAGCGCGGATCAATTCGTTCAATGCGTTCCATCCCTCTTCATAATCATGCGAAGGCGTCGCAATGCTGGGCGAATTGGCAACCACCTGCCGCCAAAAGAAACTGTTCAAGTCTCCCACTTGGGTTGGGCGCGATGGGCCAGAGATCATTCCGTTTGCGATGTAAAGATCAGAAAATCCGTCGTGATCGAAATCCCACGCGTCGCTCGACCACGACCAGCGTCCCATTGCAACTCCCCCGGAAGCGCTCGCGTCCTGAAAAGTGCCATCTTTATCACCAAGGGACCCGCTATTACGAAACCCGGTATTACGAAACAAAGAATTGCCCATGGCGTGTTTGCGATACAGCGCGCGTACTTCTTCGGGTGCGTCCTTCTGAAAAATATCCTGCGTCGAGACGCGCATCCCCGCAGCCGACCACATATCCGCGACATAGAGGTCCTCAGCCCCGTCGTTGTCGTAATCGAACCAGCAGACGCTCATACCTGCGCCGATGTCTTCAACTCCAGCCTGCCGTGCGACATCGGTAAAAGTTCCGTCACCATTGTTGCGATAAAGATTCTTCCGCCCGAAGTCGTTCACCACGTAGAGATCGGGCCATCCATCTCGGTTGTAATCACTCCATCCGCAGCAAAAACTGTAACGCGTGTTATTCCGGTCAAGCCCAGACTCCGCCGTCACATCGCGGAAGGTTCCGTCACGGTTGTTGCGCATCATAAAGTTAGGAGGCCCATTCTCCGCGTCATAATAAGGAGAGGGATACCTATACTGATCCGTGCCCTGGTAATAAATGTAGAGGCAGAAATAGATGTCCAGCCAGCCATCGCGATCATAGTCAGCGACGGCCGCACCGGTAAAAGTCCCTTGCGGAGGTGCGGCGAACTTGAAGGCGTCCGGCTTCTGACGAAACTTGCCGCCGCCTTGGTTCAGAAACAACAGTGGGCCACTCGTGCACACGACGATCAAGTCTTGCCGGCCATCGTTGTCGAAGTCTCCAAAAAGAGCGCATGCCGTATTTTCAAGAATCCCAACTCCCGACGATTCCGTAACATCCTCGAACGTTCCGTCCCCCCGGTTCCGATATAGACGATTGGGAAGGCCAGCCGGCTGACAAACATATAAATCGTCAAAGCCGTCCCCGTCGAAGTCGCCGACGGAAATCCCGTTGTGCCCGTAAATATCGATTCCACAAGCCCCGTCGAGCACTGTCCGCCAGTGGTCCGCTCCCCGCAGCAACTGCGAGGAGTACGAAGGATTGCCGCCGAGCGCCTGCGCCGCGATATCCAAATAAACTGGGTCGGCGACTCGACTCAGCGTCTCATCCAGTGCGCGCCACCTCCGAAGACGAAACCCATCGCCTGAAGCCGCTGTCCATTCTAGCTCCCAGTGCCCCACCCTTTGTTCCCGGTAGCAATCGCGCCCCGAGCCCACGATCTCGTAGCGCACGCGAGTCCGCAACCCAGCCGGATATTCCTGGATTGGCGTAGCGGGGACCGCTTCAATGCCAACCACTTGGAACTCAGCAGTGACAATCTTCAAGAAAGAATTCAAGGAGGATTGTAGTTCCTGAACGAAACCATCTCTCCCCACTGAATTCGAGCGCGCCCACGTATTCTGACGAATTTCGATCGCCGGCCCGGATCGCACAGCCCGCGATTCAACCGCCCGCAACGAAGACGCTGAGAAATCAGAGGCCAGAACCTTTTCGATCGCCCCCATGTCCCGCGGAGATTGCAGCCAGTTCGACCCCCATTCCGTTAGGAGCGCGGTGATCTGCTCCTGATATTTCTCCGTGACAAAATTGTCCAGACCTGCCTGCGTCTTGAGCAGCATGGCATCGAGCGGCATGTCGGCTCGATAGTGAGGATGCAAATGAAACTCGACATCGTTCTTCGACGTGGTTGTACTTGCAGAATCGAAAATCGAAGGAAAGGCAAGACCACGCAGCCCCGTTGGAATCAGCGCCGCGGAAGCTCCCTGGCAGCATCGGATCAAAAAGTTACGCCGGCGAAAATCAATCGAATCCTTCGTCTTCGCCCAATCAGTCAGACCCATGACCTCCGAATATTCAGGTGGAACCGAAATCTAACAGCGACGGCGCAGCCCGTCAAGGTTGGGCTGGAGATGCTGAGCTGGAGAGGCCGACCCCCCATTCAACTTGGCCAGACGCGATTTCGCAGCCGTTTCAGCGCCAAAAAGAGAGCGCATCTATAATGATCGTGCTCCTCCGAAAAGCCTCTGATCCGTCAGGGAAGCCGAACATTCAATGAAGCCCGATAAAACGCTGCTGAGAAAATTGCCCAAGGTACTTCTCCATGAGCATTTGGATGGCGTGCTGCGACCGCAAACTGTGATCGAACTGGCAAAGAACGCGAAATACTTGAAGCTTCCCACCAACGATCCTCAGGCCCTAGCCCAATGGTTCCATCAAGGCGCGAACCAGGGCAGTCTCGCCAAATATCTCGAAGGTTTCGCGCACACCATCGCCGTTATGCAAACCGAAGAAGCACTGGAGCGAGTCGCCTTTGAACAAGTCGAGGACCTGAGCCGTGATGGCGTGGTCTACTTTGAAACGCGTTTCGCGCCAGTTTTCCACACGAAGAAGGGATTGACCCACCAGCAAGTCGTCTCAGCTGTTCTGAAGGGATTAGAGCGTGGTCGAAAGACTTTCGGAGTGCCCTCAGGATTAATTATCTGTGCCATGCGCAACATGAACGTATCGCTTGAGATGGCGGAGCTTGCCGTCGATTTTCGCGAGCGTGGTGTCGTCGGCTTCGATCTTGCAGGCGAAGAAGGGGGTTACCCACCCAAGAAACATGTGGAAGCCTTTCACTACATTCAGCGAATGAATTTCAACATCACCATCCACGCCGGCGAAGGCTACGGCAAGGAATCGATTTGGCAGGCTATTCAGTATTGCGGCGCCCACCGTATCGGCCATGGGACGCGTCTGATCGAAGACGTCGCTATCGCAGACGGCAAAGCCGTAAAGTTGGGTGATCTTGCTCAATACGTTCTCGATAAACGGATCCCGCTGGAGATTTGCCTGATCAGCAATGTCCACACCGGAGCCACGCCCAGCATGGCGCAGCATCCCTTCAGGATTTTCTATCAGGAGAAATTTCGTGTCACGCTCAACACCGATAACCGGTTGATGAGCGACACGTCCATGACCCAGGAATTCGAAGCGGCAGCTACAACCTTTGGTCTTTCGCTCGATGACTTCGAAAAGATCACTATCAATGCCATGAAAAGCGCATTCCTCCCCTACCAGCAGCGCTGCGGAATCATCTATTCAGTAATCAAACCCGGGTACGCAAAGATCCGCGAATCTGCAGGATCCTAAGCTTGGCCCGCACATTCTTCCTTTGTGCGCCTTTGTGTCCTCTATGGTTAATGAGTGCAAAATGCAAGAACAACCAACCACGCACGTCTGCTATATTTACCCTCTCGCGGAGGTGCATCCATGTCCCGGATCGTACGCTGTGGCCTCATTCAGGCAAGTAACGCGCTCAGCAGCGACCGTTCGCTGCCCCAAATCAAGAAAGCAATGATCGATAAACACCTCAAGCTCATCGACCAAGCCGCGAAGAAAAAAGTACAAATACTTTGCCTGCAGGAATTGTTTTACGGCCCCTATTTCTGTGCCGAACAAAACATTCGCTGGTACGAGCTTACGGAACGAGTTCCGGAAGGCCCTACAACTAAGCTGATGCAGAAGATCGCGGCCAGGCATCGCATGGCGGTCGTAGTCCCGGTCTACGAAGAGCAGATGCCAGGACTGTATTTCAACACGGCCGCTGTCATTGACGCCGACGGGAGCTATCTCGGAAAATACCGCAAGCATCACATCCCTCACGTCCATCCCGGATTCTGGGAAAAGTTCTACTTCACCCCTGGCGACTTGGGCTATTCCGTCTTCAAAACCAAGTACGCTGCCGTCGGAGTTTATATCTGCTATGACCGTCATTTCCCGGAAGGCGCGCGCATCTTGGGCCTGAACGGCGCGGAGATCGTGTTCAATCCCTCCGCCACGGTCGCCGGACTTTCTGAATACTTGTGGGAATTGGAGCAGCCCGCGCACGCTGTCGCAAACGGTTATTTCGTCGGCGCGATCAACCGCGTAGGCACGGAGAAGCCATGGAACATCGGCGAATTTTATGGCAAGAGTTACTTCTGCAATCCTCGCGGCAAGATCGTCGCTCAAGCGAGCCGCGATAAAGACGAAGTCCTCGTTGCCGACCTCGACCTCGACATGATTGCCGAAGTAAGAAAGACCTGGCAGTTTTTCCGCGACCGCCGCCCCGAAACCTACGGTCCGCTAACGGAGCAGACCGGACGAGCCCTGGCCGCCGACTGACTCCAATGACCACAAGCCGAATCGAATCCAGTCCCCTCTACAACCCCGACCTCGCCCCTGCCACCAGCGACCGCCGCCACTGGGGAACCTACAACTACGCCGCCCTTTGGGTATCGATGTCGGTCAATATTCTTACGTACATGCTGGCCGCAAGCCTGATCCAGGGTGGAATGAACTGGAAGCAGGCTGTAGCCACGGTTTTCCTTGGCAACACCATCGTCCTCATTCCCATGTTGTTAAATTCGCATCCGGGTGCACAATACGGAATCCCTTTTCCCGTGCTGGCCCGCGCCTCCTTCGGAGTTCTAGGAGCGAATGTGGCTGCCGTCTTGCGCGCGTTGGTAGCCTGCGGCTGGTTCGGAATTCAAACTTGGATCGGCGGAGAAGCAGTCAGCACTCTGATCGCAACCCTGTATCCCGCCTGGCGACATTTTCCTTACAACACCCCAATCTGCTTCCTGGCTTTCTGGCTCATTAATCTGGCCGTCATTCTTAAGGGCGTCGAATACATACGCGTTTTACAAGGCATCAGCGCGCCGGTTCTGCTGGCCGTAGGACTTCTTCTTTTGGCATGGGCATATCGCAGCGCAGGCGGCTTCGGCCCCATGCTCGCCGCTCCATCTCACTTCACCAGCTTCCCCGACTTCTTAAAATTCCTGGTTCCCGCCTTGAATGCCACCGTAGGTTTCTGGGCAACAGTCTCGCTCAACATTCCAGACTTCACCCGCTTCGCCCGCAGCCAACGGCAACAAATGATCGGCCAAGCCCTTGCTCTCCCGACCACCATGACCCTCTATTCGCTGATCGGAATCCTGGTGACCTCCGCGACGGTAGTCATCTACGGAACCGCAATCTGGGACCCGGTACAACTATTGAGCCGCTTTCATTCGCCAATCGCCGTTGTCATTTCATTACTGGCGATTCTGCTGGCAACACTGAACGTGAATATCGGCGCCAACGTGGTCTCACCCGCGAACGACTTTTCCAACCTGTGGCCGCGCAAGATCAGCTTCCGCACCGGAGGAGTAATCACCTGCTTCATGGGAATCGCGATGATGCCCTGGAAACTCCTGGGAAGCTACAAGACCATGATTTTCGGATGGCTCGGCGGATACGCCGCATTCCTCGGACCCGTAGCCGGCATCATGATCTGCGACTACTTTGTAATCCGCCGCCGAGTCCTGCTTCTCGACGACCTTTACCTGCGCGGCGGCGCCTACGAATATTCGCGCGGTTTCAACTGGCTCGCCATGGCCGCGCTGGCAGCGGGCGCCGGAACCGCCCTCGTGGGTTTAGTGATTCCCTCGCTGCGCACGCTCTACGACTATTCCTGGTTCGTAGGCTTCACCGTTTCGTTCGCCATATACTACGCGCTCATGAAGCTAGCAACGCACGCGTAGCCCCGAACGCGCACTGGACTCGATCAAGGCTCGGTAGGATTGGCATCAAGCCATCGCAGCGCATGCCGGCAAAATCTCCCTCTTATATATTTCCAACGTGTCCTCTTCCTCGCCGCACATCAGATACACATTAAATTGCGTCACGCCCACCCGGGCTAACTTCCGCAGCTTTTCCCGATGCGCTTCCGCCGTCCCGACCAGACAAAATCGATCCACCACTTCATCCGAAACAAAGTTCGCGTTGCTGCTCTCCACTTCGCAATGGTGCTGATAATCGTACCCGCCTCGATTGCGCACAAACGATGTCAACGCCGGCGGCAATTCCTCCGGCTTGTATCGCGAAATCAAATCCACCACATGATTGGAAACCAGCGCAGGAAACCAACGCACCCGTTCCCGCGCCACTTTCAGATCATCGGAAACCCACACCGGCGCGGCCGCCATCACTTCAATCTTGCGCCAATCCCGTCCCGCCTCCTCTGCTCCTTTCTTCACGAAGCCAAGGCACCACGCGATCAAGTCAGGATCGGCGAATTGCAAAATTACTCCGTCCCCGACTCGGCCCGCCAAGTCCAGCACCTTGGGCCCATATCCCGCAACCCACACCGGAGGAGATCCCTTCGCCCACGAAAGCCGAGTAGGCTGGCCTTCATAATCGATCTCCCGCCCCGCCGTAAGCTCGCGAAAAGCTTTCACCGCCCGCTCCAGATCGCCCGCCCCAACCGGTTTCTTGCCCAGCACTCGGCGCGAACTGTCCCCGCGCCCAATGCCAAGTTGCATCCGCCCTTTCGAAATCAGGTTCAGGGTAGCGAACAAACTGGCTGTCACAGTAATGTCGCGCGTGGCGGGATTGGTCACGCAAGTTCCCAGCCGCATGTTCTTGGTGTTACTCGCCATCAAAGTCAGCAACGGATACGGTTCCAGCCACAGCACGTGAGAATCGAAAATCCACCCATACTGAAAGCCTGCGGCTTCCGCTTGACGAGTGAGGGCGACGATCCGCTCAACCGGCATGTCAGGTTTAATCGTGAAGCCAAAGCGCATGTCATCTCCTTTGCCACATCAGCAGCAGCGGTGCCGTTCCTCTGTGAACCTTTGTGTCCTTCGTGGTTCAAGTTTTTGTCTTGATCCGTGCCCCAAGGTGTCGCAGTTTAGCATAAAATGCCTGCTCTGCCAGTTCGACGGAGGAACCAATGGCCTTCGACACCATCATCGCAAACGGACGCGTCGTCACCGCCACCGACACTTACGCCAGCGACGTTGCGATAAGCGACGGCAAGATCACCGCCCTTGGGCAAAATCTCCCGCGCGACAATGCCACCAAAATCATCGACGCCGCCGGAAAGTATGTCCTGCCCGGCGGAATCGACGTGCACACCCACCTCGACATGCCCTTCGGAAGCACCATCAGCGCCGACGATTTCGAAACCGGAACCCGAGCCGCAGCCTTCGGTGGTACAACAACTCTCATCGACTTCGCTATCCAGTACAAAGGTCAGACGCTCCGAACCGCCTTCGACACCTGGATGAAAAAAGCCTCAGCCAAAGCCGTCGCTGATTATTCATTTCACTGCATCATCACCGATCTACCCGATGCGCAACTCGAAGAAATGAACGCGCTCATCCGCGAAGGCGTCACCAGCTTCAAGCTTTTCATGGCCTATCCCGGCGTATTCATGCTCGACGACGCCAGCATCTTCAAAGCATTCCGCGCCACCGCAAAAAATGGAGGCCTCGTCTGCATGCACGCCGAAAACGGCAGCGCCATCGACGTGATCGTGCAGCAAGCTTTAGCGGAAGGGAAAAAAGCTCCAAAGTATCACGCGCTGACTCGCCCGACCACCGCCGAAGCCGAGGCCACTTCCCGCGCCATCGCCCTCGCCGAAATGGCCGGAGCCCCCGTCTACATCGTGCACTTAAGTTGTAACGACGCCCTCGAAAAAGTTCGCGAAGCCCGCGATCGCGGCCTCCCGGTTTATGCCGAGACCTGCCCGCAATACCTGTACCTTTCCATCGACAACTTCGACGTCCCCGGATTCGAAGGTGCGAAATACGTCTTCACGCCCCCATTGCGCGAGAAGTGGCACCAGGAAAAACTTTGGAACGGACTGAAGCAGGATCACTTGCAAGTAGTCTCGACCGACCACTGCCCATTCTGTTTCAAAGAACAAAAGGAACTGGGCCGCGACGACTTCACCAAAATCCCCAACGGAGGCCCCGGCATCGAGCATCGCATGAGCCTCATCTACTCCGGCGGCGTCGCCCAGGGCCGCTTCAGCGTGAACCGTTTCGTCGAACTGGTTTCCACCACGCCAGCAAAACTCTTCGGCCTTTATCCGCGCAAGGGCACAATCGCAGTTGGCAGCGATGCCGACCTGGTAATCTTCGATCCCACTCGCAAGCACACCATCAGCGCAAAAACCCATCACATGCGCGTCGACTATTCCATGTTCGAAGGAATCGAAGTAACCGGCATGCCCGAAGCCGTTCTCTCCCGCGGCCGCGTGATCGTCGAAGCAGACAAATTCGTAGGCCGCCCTGGCGCCGGAGAATTCCTCAAACGATCGCTCTATTCCCAGCAGTAATCAACCCGCTGCCATCGCAATAATTAGAGCGCCGTCATCCTGAGAAAGCACAGGCCTTCGCAATGCGGGGTCCCGCCAACGAAGAGCCTGCCCCGAGCTTGTCGAGGGCATCTCCGCACTGGGTAGCCAAATCACCCTCAGCTGAGATAACCCCCGGGTTTGTTCCTCTCCGTGTCTCTGTGGTGAACCAAAGCCGATCCAGCCCTGGTCAACTTGGACTGTAAATAAAGCGGACGAGCTTGTTCTTGTTCCGGCATTCCTGGGTGTCTTCCGCGCAGGTGGGATACAACTCTCCCCATCCCGCCGCCACGACGATGCGATTCTCGGAAATACCTCGGCTTACCAGAGTTTGCTTGACCCAGTCCGCGCGCCGCTGGCTGAGCGCCAGATTGTACACGAGATCCCCAGTTACGGATGCATATCCATCAACAAAAAGGCGCACACCGGGATGATCCTTGAGCCATTGCACATTGTCGTCCAGCGCGCTGGGATTGATCGGAACTTTGTAGTCGTTCCTGAGGAACATAACGTCTTTCATGTTCTTGTAAAACGCGTCTTCCTCAGGGCCAAAGAGAATCACTGGCGGTGCTGCCCAATAGGTGACCCAAAATGCACCCCCGGCGTCTGAACTCGTAACTTGTGCGAGCATAGTCACACTGGAGAAGAGAAGCGTTGCGGCGATGGTGAACGCAAAGCGATATCTCATGAGTTTTGTTAACCTCCGTAATACCATTCAAGCTTGAAGGGGGCGAGTGCCATAGATCAACTGGTATTTTTGACAGTTTATCGCGATCTCACTCATTGGCTATTGAAGGGAGTTTTGAATGCTATCGCCTTGTTTTCAACAGTGGACCTTCTGCTCCTTGTTCCGCTCGCGGGCCGGGGCTCGCGTTGGGAAGAAAATAGGTAATTCACGGTATTGACTTTCGCTTGCAACCGATGGAAAATTGCGATCCGCGCGGAGGACTGTCCCATGAAAGCTTCCCCCCGGCCGCGTAAGACAGCAAACCTTTCCGACTCAATCCATCAACAGCTCAGTATGTATGCGTTGGCTGCGAGCGCGGCTGGCGTCGGAACGCTGTGTTTCGCGAAGCCGGCTGAAGCCCGGATCGTATATACGCCGGCGCATGTAGCGATTAAGGTAAACGGTGGCTTGTTTCAATTTGACCTTAATCACGACGGAACCCCCGACTTCGGGCTCTCGAACAAATGGTACTCTAACGGCGAGGGCGACTATCGGACCCTGAAGGTTCTTCCGTCCCAGCCAGCGAACGAAATCTGGATGAGCAACGGCAACGCGTGTAGATCATTTAGGACTTCCTCCGCTGCCGCTGCGGTGCCCAAGGGCAAGAGCATCGGACCTAAACGAGATTTCCAACACAACGGAATCGGAGCTTTGATGGCCCTTGCCCTTAAGACAGGTAGTTGCGGCGAATGGTTTGGGAAGACTAACTTCCAGGCCTACCTGGGCCTAAAATTCACCATTAAAGGAAAGATCCACTTCGGCTGGGCACGAGTCAAAGTGGACACGCTGCAGACACAGCAGAAATTTTCAGCTACCGTGACCGGCTACGCCTACGAGACCATCCCCGGCAAGGCGATCGTCGCCGGCGCGACAAAGGTACCAGACGGCGCCGAACCAACAGCAGCCCTCAGCAGCCACACTCCCGAACCAGTTACCCTGGGCACGTTGGCGCTGGGAGCTCCGGGACTACTGATCTGGAGGCGTGACGAGTCTGTGTCGGCGGCACTCGAAGGCATCTGACGTTTACGAAAAATCCCCATTACTCATCTTGCACCTACCCGGGGGGACTGAGTGAAATGGCTTGGTTTCGTCAACTTATCGATGGAACTCAGAAATCAGACTGACCGAGGAGCCGGTATTCTCAGGACTTGCACACCAAATTGACCGATGCAGTGCCAGAGTTTATCGAGACCAAGGGACAGATCTCTTTCAGCGAAAAATCTCTGAAGTCGAATCTTTGAAAATCCGAATCGCTATGGGGTATTTCCAAGGCTCCGCGCGAGGAAAACAACTCGGGGAAGCGAGAAAAGCTATTCTGCCTTCCTCGCCTCCGCGATTCAGAATTGCGGACTCTGGAGTCCGAGCCTTTCAATTGCTCATTAAATTCTTTGACCGTTCACGCCCTAGTCGCTGGCCGCACCGACTGCCCGCGCTTTCTTGACCTGCTCCATGACCTGACTCAGGTTGTAGCTTGCCGGATCCTGCAGTGGCGGGAACGGTATGTAAGACTCAAGTTCCTTAAGCCATAACTGCTGCCCGATAGGCAGCATGTTCCAGTCGTAGACATATGCTGTCACTGGACCAGCAAGCGCACCTCCTAGGCCGAACATCGTTCCCTGCGTTTCTCCCGTGGCCATTTCGAACGGATCGCGCTTGATGTTGTCAACCAAGCTCCAGTGATACGTCACGGCTCCGACCAACGCGCTGGCGGGATTGCCCGTGGGCACCATCGTGTAATAAATCTTCCAGTTCTTGTAGCGCACCGCCGACGGGGTCGCACCCGTGTAATAGAAGAATGTGTCGCGGGCAGACTTCTCCGACGTGCCTTCGATATAGGCCCGCTCGTCGACACCGTCGAGAGTCGTCTTGACGATGCCGGGATACTTTCCAGCCTCGATCTGCTGTTTCAGCCCGTCGCCCTTGGGACCTCCGGCGATATCGACAAACGTCGGTACCCAGTCCAGGGAAGCGAAGATTTGGTCAAAGACTGTGCCCGGCTTGATATGACCTGGCCAGCGAATGACACACGGAGCCCGCATTCCGCCTTCCCAGGTGGTGAGTTTCCCTCCTCTGAAAGGTGTGACGCCGCCATCGGGGTAGGTTATGTTCTCGGCGCCATTATCGGTGGTGAAGACGATGATGGTGTTATCCAGTTGGCCCATCTGCTGTAGCTTGTCGAGGACCAATCCGATGTTGTCGTCCATCTGCTTCATACCGGCTTCGTTGACGCCCCAGTCCATTCCTCCGGGCTCACCCACCATGGCCATATATTTATCCGACAGCACGGTCGTGATGTGCATGCGCGCCGGGTTGTACCAGACGAAGAAAGGCTTACCAGTTGTCTTCGGATCGTTGCGGCCGAGGAAGTCGATGACCTTGGCCGAAATTTCCTCGTCCACGCCCTTCGAACGTTCGAGCGTCAGCGGACCCTGGTCCTGACAGCTCTGATTCTTCGACGTACCATCGGAAGACTTGCACCACAAGACGTTGCGCGGTGGTGTCAGGCAAGTTGTGGTCTTGGGATCCACAGCGCCTGGAACTTCGGGGAGCCCGGGGATCGGCGTGTTCTTACAGGGTGGGACGACGCCCTGCTTGGTCGGACTGATGTTGATGTCGGGAAAGCTTACGCCCTGCATCGCGTCCAGGTGGTAGAGGTAGCCCCAATATTCCTGGAAGCCGTGAGCGGTCGGCAATGCGTCGGTGTGGTCGCCCAGGTGGTTCTTGCCGAACTCGCCGGTGGTATAGCCGAGATCACGCAGAAACCAAGCGAGCGCCGGCGTGCCGGGACGCAAGTAAGACGGGCTGCCGGGCAGTTGTGGCGGAATCATGCCGGTGCGCAGCGGATGCATTCCGGTAAAGAACGAATTGCGTCCGGCGGTACAGCTCTGCTCGGCGTAATACGTCATGAAGATCCCGCCTTCGTTGCCGATGCGGTCGATGTTGGGGGTTTTCCCAACCATCAGGCCGCGGTGATAGATGCTCGGCTGCATCCAGCCAATGTCATCACCCATAATGAACAGGATGTTGGGTTTTTGCGTGGTTTGTGCCGCAGCAGGAGCCGCGCCGAGGCCGACCAAAAAACTCGACACGACAAGCACCCCAAGTGTCAGCTTTGTGAAGCCCTTTCTCAAGCTCATATCATCTTCTCCTTTGTTGACGATCTATCTAAATGGTTCAATGCTCCGCCCCAGAGGACGTTGGCACCCGAAGTCAACGGGCGTAGGGACGCAGAAACAAGTCCATGACCGCGAAGGCGAAAAACTAGAAGATACCTGGCGTGTTGGGAACTGGCAGAAGTACGAGTGACTTTAAGCTAGGGACGAACTGGTAGTTCTTGCAGTTGTATCGAGCGGTCGGAGTAGAAGGATTTTTTGTCTCCAAAGTTCATTTTCCGTTCCCACCTCTGCTGGCGTCCTCCGGCAGGGGTGGGGACGCTCCTTCCGAGACACCATTCGACCAGAGCCAAGCTTAGCTGTCGCCAAAAAAATCACCACATACCCCATTGAGGATTTCGAGCCTCTTCAAGTAGCTATCGATAAATCCCCATTACACTCATCGATCCAGATTGTTTATAATGTTCCCGTGGATCGACAGCGAAGGCTCACGATAGGGCTAGGAATCGCACCGTCGCTATTGTTATTTGCGTTCTTGATCCTGTTCATGCTTGCTAAGTGGAACGGCTGGTTTCAGTAAGAGAACGCACTACTTACGCCCGGTCGCGAATATAGCTGGCGATAAATCCCGATTTCACTCATCTTCCACGGAAAGGGCGAAGGAAAAGCGCACACTTGTGCTAAGGCCTGGTTACGCCATTTTAGACAAATCGCCTCACCCATCCGAGCCCCAAAAAGACTAGAATGCGGCCATGAAAGCACTCTGCTTTCTGGGGCTTGGTCTACTTATATCCTGTCCGGCTGTCGGGCAAGGGCCGTCTTCCTTTGTGACTGGAATCGGTCTGATTGGGGGCGGCGCCGACTCCTGCCCCATGTTCGTCAGGTATGTGTGTGCACCGTCGCCTGCACAGCGGGCTGGCGTCAAGTCAGGTGATATTCTCATCGCCGTTGACGGGACCCGGGTCCCGACAGGCGATGAGGCGTCCAAGCTCCTGCAATCAGAAAAACCGAATCCAGTCACTCTTACTCTGGTGCGGCAAGAGAAAACCTACGTCGCGACGGTTGGTCGAGAACAAAGGTCAATGCTCCCTTGCAACCAAGGCGAAAAGGTGCTTAAGAGCGGCGTGATCGTGCCTTTGGACGCTACCGAGGCCGAAATGAATGGCAAGCTTAAGGCGATAACGCAGGATCGTTTCGTCGATCGTGTGTTTCCCACGCACTATCCAAGCAACGAAAAGCTGTATTACCCGGGATTCGAAGTGCTCGTACTGAAAAACCCCGCTCAGGTGGTCGTGCTTGGAATCGAAGATGGACCTGCCTCGCAGGCTGGTGTCCACTGGGGCGACACTATTCTGTCCGTGAACGGACTCGACCCGCGCAACAAATCAGTGACTGAACTGGAGTCACTATTCAGTTCGCAAAAGCCGGGCAGCATGACGCTGAAAATCGAGCGTGAGGGCGCGACCAAGGAGTTCACGTTTCAGCTGGCCGAAACCGCTCAGGTCCTACGCGATAACCAGAAGCAACTTCTCCAGGGCGAACTCGTTCCGCTTGGACTGCCGGAGCGTTATTTGTACTGCTTCAAGTAACTGTTGAAAAATCCCCATTACGCTCAAATCCCCCTCAATGAGCGCTATGGCCTTCCTTGAAAAGAGCCGTAACTCACTGCAAACAGGGGTTGGCGCAGAGCCTCTTTTCATGCTTCGTTGTGACCGGAGTCCGGTCATGCTGACCTGGTTTCGTCATTTGTGTAGCACGGTCTTGACCGATCGTTTCCAGGAGAGCATAACCATCGCCACTCCCAGCGGCATGGTTCGCCCACTTGTAGTCTGCGACTAGCAAAGGTCCCTGTTCCACTCGCGTGAGCGGCCCGCAATTCGTGCCTTTCGCATTAGGGAGGTTTCAATGACGAAAATAAATGGACGCACCTTAGCTGTGCTATTGGTCTGTGCCGCGACAGCGGTTGCCTCACCGGCAAAGACCATCTTTAGAGACCTGGCAGATTTTGACGGAAGCAATGGCTCTTTTCCCGATCGAAT
>Ga0210403_10001322_pt1 | contig 23657 bp, 20 predicted proteins | sample IncBWC19MmetaG_FD_150863 | JGI IMG/M metagenome (GOLD analysis project Ga0210403, IMG submission 150863) | Forest soil microbial communities from Barre Woods Harvard Forest LTER site, Petersham, Massachusetts, United States - Inc-BW-C-19-M | ecosystem: Environmental > Terrestrial > Soil >... | reverse complement strand
AGGCATGCTCGGAAACCAACGGGTTCGTCTGTTTCGACAGGACAGCTGAAAGTGAGCCGGTGGAGGCAGAGCTAGCCGCGCTCCACGCCAAAGCCAAGCCAGCAAAAGTGAAGCCCGCGATCGCGAAGGCGGAAAAGCCCGCCGACACCGGCGACAGGGCCACTCATCTCGACGCGAACGCAAAGCCGGCCAGGACCGCGGCGATCGTCGAGCCTGCCGCATCCGCTCCGCCCAATGGGACGTCCGATCCCGTCATTGTCAAGGCGCAGGCCACGATTGCAGCGAAGCTGGAGAATCCGGCGTCCGCCGAGTTCGTCGAGATGAACCGGGCCGTCCGAAAAAATGTGCTTGGGCAATCCGTCGACACCATTTGCGGCCGCGTCAAAGGAAAAAAAGCCTCGGGCGAGGACACTGGAGACAGACCGTTTCTATATCTCGTGAAGGATGATGAAGCATACGTCGTCGATGGCTCCGTAAGTCTGGCGGCGGCGAGCGCGTATCGCAACATTTGCAACTAGTCAGGAACGGCAGAGCCGCTGCTGAACATTTGTTGCGATGGACCAGAATGGTCCGCTGACCGACACTGCTGCGCACGAGCTCGAAGATCGAGCGCAACGCCGCGACCGGAAGCAGATCGCCGCAGATCGTGTCAGGGCAAATCTTGTTCCGTGGAAATCCAAGCTTGTGGGAGTGGCCTAATATTTCTCTGAATTCGGGGACATCATGGACGATTTCACCAACCCTGCAGAACTAGCCCCGGGATCGCTAACCCCGCCGGTGCTCGTGATTATCGAGCATAACGTCCTGGCGCGGACCTGCATCCTCAGTATCCTGAAGCGGGAGTTCGCCGGCTTCGAGATTCTCGAAATGCCGTCGACGAGTGGTCTGAACTGGTTATCACGAAGAGATGTCCGCCTCATCGCGCTGAATATGGAGGACAAGCAGATCACGGATCCTTCGATCGAGGATAGCCTGACGCTCATCGCAGAGTCCTTTCCGAACGCATACGTTGCACTGCTGTCAAATCGCGATGATGAAGCCACCGCCTCGATCGCGATGCAACGCGGAGTCCGTGGTTTTTTTCCGATCTCGATCCCGGTCGAGGTGGCAATCGCGGGACTGCGCCTTGTTCTTGCCGGTGGGGTCTACCGGCCACTGCCGATTGTCGAGGCGCCAGGTCCCAAGGCGACATCGCCATATGCCCGTGCGCACGAACTATCCGGAATCCACGAGGGCAAGGACGCCCCGAGGATTTTGCCCGAGAAGACGATTGTCGACCTCACGCCCCGCGAACAACAGGTGCTCGCTGCGCTCGAACTCGGCCTCCCCAACAAGTTGATTGCCGCCAAGCTCAATCTTTCGGAAAACACCGTAAAAATGCATATTCAACATATCATGCGGAAATGTTCTGCGAGTAACCGCACCGAGGCGGTGCTTCGCTGGAGCGGCCGGCTTAACCGGTAAAGGACTCCACCCGCGAGTCTCCTGATCTTCCTGAAGGTCGCCTTGCGCCTTGCGCCTTGACCGCGGTTCGCAGGAGTTGATCGTCGGCCGCCTGCAGCCGCTCGCATATCTGGAAAATCTGGCTTTGTAGCTCCCGCAGCGACTGCGCTATCTCGTTTTGACGGTCATTCTCCAATTTGATGAGCGTTGCCTGCGATTCGTTGATGACCTGCTCGGCGCGCGATATCTGCGCGGCAATCTCGCCTCTCCGACCCTCGATGTCGGCCGCCTCACGCTCAAGGTTCACAAGGCGGGGACGCCGCTCAAGACCCTTCTCGACCAGCATGGCGACGGTCGCCGCTTCGTCGCGGACGATGCCGACGCGCCTTGACGCCGCGCTTTCCTGCGCCTTCAGGCCCTCGATCTCCTTCTCGACCTGCGATCGCTTTTCCCCGATCACGGCCGCCTGCAATTGAAACACCTGCCGGCAAATGGCGACCGCGTGCGGCTGATCACGCGCGGCGGTTACGACTGGACCAAGCGCTATCCAATACGTTGCCGGTCCGCACCAACTTGCCCCAACCGACGAGAGTGCCCTTAATCGCGGCGAGCAGGGAACGGATCGCCGTCACATACAGCAGTTGGCGATAGGTGAAGCGCTGCAATAGGAGCAGCGGCACCAAGCGCCAATAACCGGACTTGCCCTTTCCGCTCAAGAGAATTGCCAGCACCGCGCCCATGCAGTCGGCCGCCTGGAAGACCAGCCAATATTTCCCGACGAGAAGGACGGTCTCCGTCTGGTTGGGTAGGACGAAATAGAAGCCCCCCAGAACGGTCCACAGCAGAAAAACATCCACTATCGGCGCCAGCAGCGTGAACAGCATCTGGAACAGGAAGATGTTTGGAATGGCGATGAAGGTCAATCCCGTCGGTCGGCGGATAAGCGCGCCGACGTGCTTGCAGGCCACCTGCAGTGTCCCGAACATCCACCTGAAGCGCTGCTTCATGAACGCGCGAAGTGTCTCCGGCGCCTCCGTGAGCGCTAGCGCGGAGGGCTCGTTCAGCACCCGCCACCCCTGCATCTGTACCGCGAAGGTCAAATCGGCGTCCTCCGCGAGCGTATCGCGGGCGAAGCCTCCGACCCCGATCAGTGCCTGCCGCCGCCAGGCACCTATGGCTCCCGGCACTACGCTGGTGGCGTTGAACAACTCGAACGCGCGGCGGTCGAGGTTCTGACTCGTCACGTATTCGAGCGCCTGGAAGCGCGTCATCAGATTGAGCTTGTTTCCAACGACCACGCTTCCGGCCACGGCCCCCACGCGGGGATCGAAGAATGACCTCGTCAGTCGCTCGATCGCGTCCGGGAGCAGAATTGTGTCTCCGTCGATGGCCACGATCACATCGGCTGTGGAGCGGACTATTCCGTAGTTAAGGGCGGCGGCCTTGCCGCCGTTCTCCTTCCGCAGCACCGTGACGCGCGGTTCGTCCGCGAAACGTTCCCGCAGGACTTCTGACGTCCTGTCCTTCGATCCGTCGTCGATCACCACGACCTGCGGCGGAGCGCCCAATGTGCGCGCCGCCAGCAACGCTTCCACGGTCCTGCAGATGATCTTCTCCTCGTTGTAGGCGGGCACGAGGACCTCGATCGACCCGCGATATGGCTCCCGCAATCGCCGGCTGCGCCGCGCGCTCCAGAAAAACTGGATGACGGCGAGGACCGCGATGAGGAACAGCCTTGCGAGGCCGAGCACCGCAGTTCCGATCATGAGTTCCGGCCCCCGTTCGCCAGTCCATTGGGCTCCGGCGACCAGCCGGCGCCAAGCTTGCGCCTGAACGTCCGCGACGCTCGCCAGCGGATGCCACGGATGCATGACGGCCTCACGCGGCAGGCCGACCAGTTCGTGGGTCGACACGAAATGGAATCCCGCCGCTCGCAGTTCCTCGATCAGCCGGGGCAGGACCATCACCGTCGCCTCGCGGTCGCCGCCGCTGTCGTGCATCAAGATGATTTGGTTATGGCGGTCAACCACTGCATGCTTGACGCTGCGGATGATCCATTCCGCGCCGACCCCGCAGAAGTCGCAGGAATCCACGTCCATGCCACCGATCACATAGCCGAGCCGTGTCGCCAGCTGGATCACCTGCGGCCCCGCGTCCAAGTATCCGAAATGAAGGCTCCCGTAAGGCGGTCGAAGCAAGTTCGTCTGAAAGCCGGCTGTCGCCTGCAGAATGCGTTGCGTTGCGTTCAATTCCATCTCGAACCGGTCCGCATCGATGGCGAAAACGTTCGGATGCGAAAACGTATGGCTGCCGATATCGTGACCTTCCGCGTACATCCGGCGGACCAGATCCGGCGAATTCAGAACGTTGCGTCCGATCAAATAGAACGTCGCGTCTACGCCCTTCTCTTTCAGGATGTCGAGGATCCTGCCGGTAAATCGACGATCCGGGCCGTCGTCGAAGGTCAGCGCGACCGCCTTCGGATCCGACGGCCGCCAAATACCAAGTTCTCCGCGCAGCGGCGGTGACACGATCTGCTCGTCGGCCACAAGCCTGTGAGCCGGATCGTAGACGAGCGTGCGCTTGCCCGCGACATCCGGTCCGGCCGAAATCAGCGCCCCCTGAACGAAACGATAGTTTCCATATCCCGGCGGGATATCCTCCAGCGCGCGCAACGCGTCCGCATCGGGCTTCCTGCCGCGCGCGACCACGCGCCACAGGCTCGGGTCCTCGAGACCCAACTGCCAGACGGCAATCCCCGCGATCGGCATGGCCAACGCGGCCTTCGCTTGGTTGAACGCGGTCACGCCGTCGAGCAACCAGACCCGGTGCTGACCTCCGTCCGTTCCGGCATAGACGAAGCTCGCGTTCAGGGCATTGGCATCGAATTCAACGCGCGACCTTTCCTGGTGCAGAATGTCCCACGCCCGTTGCACGGGTATAGTGGTCCAGTTGCCGGTCCAACTGACGTCACTGGCGAATGCGCCAATGGTGACGATAAGTTTGGATACGGGCACTGCGGCGACGAGCGTCCGCACGCGGCCTTCGAACCATCCTTGTGACGCCGGCGCCCCCGCTGTGTGCCGTTCCATGGCTTCGTCCTGGGTCGCAGCAATGACGTAATCCACCACCTCGGAAATGGGCCGCAGGCATCCGAGACGGGCGTCTGGCGCGATGACGGCAAATACCTTTCTGGCATCGTCACGCAGGCCGCCGCGAAGTTCGCGAAAGAGGGAAGCCATGTTCCCGCAAGCGGCATCAGGTATCGCCGTGACGTTCACGACGATGCCCGCCAGTCCATGCTCTCTCAGATAAACCTCTATTTGACTCGCAAGAGCATTCCTGCGTCCGGCGTCCCCAAGCAGAGCGAACAGGTCGACGTCGCTCAGACCGATCTCCAATTCAGGATATACCGAAACACCGCTCGCGTTTGCCCGGAGCCATTCGAGCGTTTCATCCGGGTCGCGAAACATGCGGAGCGCAGCCCCGTTCGGTCCGCTTGTCAGCGCAAGCCAGCGCGGGATGATGCCGTCGAGATCGCCGGCGTGTTGCCTCAACGACAGGAGACTACCCTCCTCTTGGCTGGCAAAGCCCAATCTCAGCTGTTGCGGCGGGTGGACCAGCCCTGAGCGATTTTGCGCGAGTGAGATCTCAGGCGCCGACCTCAGAGGAATGATGCGCTTTGCGGCTACGGCAGCGCCAGCTGGATCCGCCGGTGACGCCGGCACCGGCGGCATCGAGGGTGCCCATAGCACGCCCAACGCGATCACCAGCACAAATCCCAGCAGCGCGAAGCCGAACGTCAGAAGGCACGCGTTGGTGATCCGGGCCCGCCAACCCTTCGGATCCAGGAAAACCTGTCGCTTGGACTCGGTCGAGGCGGACGAATGACGTGCTTCAGGCGCCGACATCACCACACTCCTATTCGGACGTTCGCACGGGGAGTGTGCGGAGCGCCGCGAGCAGCGAGCCGTCGTCGGCCAACAGGTCCCAAATCATGATGCCCGCCAGTCCATGGGCGCGTGCGTACATCGCCTTGCGTGCTATGGAGAGCGGGTCGTCGTAGCTGATCCATATGCGCCGCGCAGAGTCATAGAGCCACGGTACCTGGGCCTCGTCGCTCCAATACCGACGAAATCCCTGCTCCTCCAGGCGCCGGACAACGAGATCCCGATAGTCGATGCCCTCGCTCCCTCCCCACTCCTCACTCGCTGTCTTCCCCTGCTGGAAAAGCCCGCCCTTCTCCTGCGGAACATCCGCAACAGCCCTGCCGTAGAAAGGTACCCCGAGCGCCACTTTGCCGGGTGGCACACCGGCCCGCATCAAGGCCTTCACGCTCGCATCGACATTGAGGCCGCGATTTGGATCGTCGGCGCAGGCAAACAGCGGAGCATTGAAGCCGGCGACGGCCGAGCCCGCGTAATAGTCGTAGGCCATCAGATTAATTCGCTCGACCTGACGGGCCAGGGCGGCCGCCTCCAGATTGGCGATCTTGTCGGGGTCGGCTGACACTGCGATGGTGAGCTCGAGATCCCGGCGCTCGACAGCGGAAAGGTCAGCGAGTCTTCGACGGAGCTCCGCAATCAGGAGCGTGAAATTCGTGCGGTCCTTGATGCTTTCGAGATTGCCTGGACGCCCTCCTGAGACGGGAAACTCCCAATCGACGTCCACACCATCGAACAAGCCCGGATAGGGCCGAAAGAACGCCTCCATCACGGACTCGGCGAACCGCGCGCGCGAGACCGACGTCGCGGCAGCGGCCGAGAAATACTCCGATCCGCTCCAGCCGCCCAAGGAGATCAAGACACGAAGCTGGGGACTGCCCCGCTTCAATTCAGCGAGTTGCGCGAAGTTGCCGCCGAGCGGACCGGAAGGCACTGTGTCGTCGCAGGCTCCGGCATCGAGGCAAGGATCCGTAAGTTTGGCTAGTCCTTCAGCCGAGACGGCGCCGAACGCGTACATTAGGTGGGTCAGCTCGCGGGCCGGTATGTCCTTGATGCGAGGACCGTCCGTGCGCGCCTTCCATGAAGCCAGATAGCCGGCAACCACGGAACTCGGCGCTGGCGCCGCCCGACCCTGCCGCATCGGCACACTGCCGCAGACGAGCGCAGCAAACCCCGCCTTGGCGAATGTTCGACGGTTAACGGCCACGGCCCACGACCACAGGCTCTCTGTTGGACTCAGCCGGGCCGCCGCGCGACGACTGGATCACCTCCACGACGTCGCCCGGCATCACTGCCGCGAACCTGTCGACGTCGAACTGATCGACTCCGTTGTCACCAGAACGCCTCACGATCCGATACACAGGCTCCGGCCGCGATGCCCCGCTCAACGCATGGATTCCGAGGGCGGGCTCCAGCGTCGACCGCACAACCATAGCCTGCTGGATCTCTGCCTGGAGCTCGTTGATCTTGCGCTCCCGTGCGATTGCAGCGTCGGCAAATGACCTCGACTTCTGCTGGCCGACTTCGATAATGCGCGCCTCGACCCTGGAGAGCGTCGCCAGAACGTCGTTCCAGCGCGAGCGGCTACCATCGAGCTCGGTGCGAGCGATGTCGTAAGTAGCGTCGGTCATCACGCCTCCGTTGTGCTTGTCAGTCACTGAGCTGAAGCGCGCGACGTGGAACTTCAAGGATTTTTCCGCCTCGTTCAACCCCTGGGTGAGCCGCGCCCTTTCCTGATCAAGCATCGCCAGGTTGTCAGCGAACGCCTTCTGCTCGTCGGACAGCCTCCCCACTTCCAGATCGGAGACGCGTTTTGCCGCCGCGATCCGGTCCGCCGCCTCCTGCGGGCCAACGAGTCTTTTCAGCTCGTCGGAAGGACTGGGCGCGTTCGCATTGCGCGTTGCGGTCAGAACGTCGCGCTGCGCAATTAGGTCGGCGATCTTGAGTTGCGACTGGATCAGCCGAACCGATTCCTGCAGAACCGTGAGCCGCAATCCGATGTCGGGCCCGTTCAGGCCGACCCCGCGCAACCCGGCGAGCGTGGCGGCATGCATTACCATCATGCCCGGCGAATACTTGAACGCCCCGGGCTGCGGCACGTCACCGGTGACATAGACCGGCTCGCGTTCGACGATCCGGATATTGACCTTCGTCGCGTCGTGAAACGCCTCGGCCGCCTTCCTCTCAAGAAGGCTCAGGAGATCGGCCTCGCCCCGTCCCACAGCGTCCACGTTGCCCAGAAACGGAAGGAAGATCGTTCCGTCGAGTTGGACAACGTAGTCGCCGGTCATATCCTGGCGTTCGATCAGCGACAAAAGGTTAGGCGCTTTCGCGGCATCCGGATCGGCGGCGCTCCCCAGTCTCGAATAGAACATGATCTTGAGGCGGTCGCCGACCGTAAACTCCGAACCAGTCCAACGCTGCCTCTTCGGCGCTAGATCCGTGTTCTCCGTGTTCGCGCTGTTGTTCGGCCCCAGGTTCGCGTTCGCGCTCACGTTCGGTCCCTGAATTGCCGGAGCTTCACCCGATTTGGCGCTGTCGGGCGCGAGGGGCAACAAGAGCAACGCCGCAAGTAGGACGACACCAATGGGCGACGCGCGTGCCGCCACAGTGATATGTCTCCGGCGCCGGTTCATGTGTCATCTTCCCTACGTTGTAGGCAACAGCCACCGCTTCGTGGCTTGCCCGGATGCACCCGAGCGGTGGCTTCGGCGAAAAGCGGTTCTGATTGGCTTCGGCGTCTTACCGCAGACCCGACATTGCCTGGTCGAGTGCTTTCAAGCTCTCCTATTTTCTCGGCCCACAATAGCTCGTTTGCCTGGCCCGAATGAAATCGCATAGGTGGAAGGCGCAACTTAGAATAAATGCGGAATCACTTAGGAAGCCCGCTCTTCTTTCGTGGCGTTCGAGACCAAAGAAGGTGCTACTCGAACGAGCGCGGTCAAGCCGTTAAAACGAATGTACCCATGGCCATCGCGAGCCTATCAGAGGTTTCAGGATGATCCGCTAGATCGCGCCAGCGGCGAGGCTAAAACAGTCGCGTTGCGGGACGGCACGTAAGCTCCCACGAGGTGTTGTTTCCGAGGTCCTCGTACATCCAGTCAATGCTAGTATGGCCGGTCACCGGGTCGATTGATCCGTCAATGATGAACGGCTTCTTCACGCCAAATACCACCGGCGTCTGCCGGCCGCTGAAGCTAACGAGCGTGGCGCTGATGAGCGTGACGGGCGTGACGTAGTCCATGAAGGTGACCGTGCGATCGGCCAGATTGACGATGAGGCCGAGGTTCGCAACCGAATCTGGCTTCACGTCTGCAGCGGTGATAGCCGTCAGCTTGTTTGTGCCGTTGCATGACAGAATGATCGAGCTTTGCTGCTGCTGGGCGTGAGCCGACGATAATAGCAGAGCCGTAAAAACACCCAACGCAGCGAAACATGCGCGTGATTGGTTCATCCAAAACTGCCCTTCGAGAAGATGCCGCATCAGTGTCCCGCGGTCTGCGTCCGTTTCGCGCCCAGCCCGGCCGAGCCGCGAAGTCGTCCACAACAATGTAGACGTCGCGGTCTGCATCTTCGGGGACGATCGAAGGGGAAAGGGGCATGACGGTTAGATAGGCGACTGATGCGATTTTACGAAACAAAACGGCCCCGCCCTCCGCTTTACCTCCGGGAGGCTTAGATTGGGGTCTAAAATCCGTTGGGCAGAACAGACCTATCGCGAAGTTTACCAAAGGGCGAGATACCAAAAAGAATGCCACCCGATCACTCCGGTGCTCGTCGAGAAAGTCCTGCAAGCTCGACGGCACTTCGCCGCGCTCGGCGCATCGGTTTCGAAGCTCGTCGGCAATGTCGTCCGCAACATCAGGCGACCAGCCCTCGGCGGTGTTGAAGGGCACGATCCGCACCGGGTTTTCAAACTGCCCTTCGAGAGGATGCCGCATCAGTGTCCCGCGGTCTGCTTGCGTATCGTCCGTTTCGCGCCAAGCCGGGCCGAGCCGCCCGAAGTCGTCCGGCACGAGATAGGCGTCAAGTCGGCGCCAAGCCAACCCGCGAGGTGCTAACGAGCCGACGAACTGGCCAACGGTCGAGCAGCAATGACTGTCAGATCGACAGGCCGAGACCTGGTCACGTCCACGCCCATTTCGATTCAGGTCGAAAACCGGACAAAGAATGCTCGGAAGGTAATCGGCGTTCGCCGACCATGATCGTGAATTGGACAGGCATGTTGCCCTTTAAAACCGGTGACAATTCGCAACTTGTCAATTTATTGCCTTTAGAAGAAACAACACCTCGGCGGAGGCGACTTCTGTATCGGTGATACGGGGCAACCCATGCCTGTCGCGGTGGTTGCGATATCAGTGTTGATGATGTTGGTGATGGCGACGCCATCCGCCGCCTCACCCTCCTGCATGAGCAAAGCCAAGGCGCGCCAGCATTTTGGTTCCCTGCACATCTATTGGCATGGCCCGGATCATTGCTGGGACGCGACACCGGCACGTCGAATCGCCCGGTTTCAAAGCGACCGGACACACCGCCGGATTCACGAAGTTCGGCGAAACATTGACCGGCCCAAGTGGCACGACTCCATGTCCGAGATGTTGTCCGATGACGAAGACGAACGTGTGCAGACGGCTCCACAGACGCCGTGGACGGATCGCTGGGTGGATATCGAGCCATCGGTGCCCTCGCCCCAGACGCACTGGATCGATGTTGCTCAGGCCGAGCCGCCGTCCATTATCGAACGCAAGGCCGAGCCGATGGTCTCGCCAAATCTCATGCTGATGGCTCTCATCACCATCGCGATCGCAACGACGCTGGCTACGATCGAGTTTCTGTTCCGCACGACCGTCTGAGACCATCCTTGCGATTCCATCGCGCCCAGCGCTGCCGGCAACGACAATATTCCTGAAATGGAACGGGCAAATTAGCGGCAGCCTGCCGATTTTCCCGGCGGGCCGATCACGACTCGTGCTGCGTGTATCAACGTCCCCAGGCAGTCGCCCCTCACGATGCCGTCGCCCCGGCGGGCAGCGTGAACTGAAAGGTCGCACCGCGCCCTTCGTTGGCGCTCGCCCACAAGCGGCCGTCGTGAGATGCGATGATCCGCCGGCTGATGGACAGTCCCATGCCGGTGCCCAGCGGCTTCGTCGTAAAGAAGGCATCGAAAATGCGCGCGGCCTGGTCGCTGGATAATCCTTTGCCCGTGTCGCTCACCGAGATCAACAATTGGCCGTCCCCGGTCCGCTTCGATGCGACGGTCAGTTCACCGCCCGTGTCCTGCATCGCCTCGACGCCGTTGAGCATGAGGTTGACGAGGACCTGCTGCAGCTGGACGCGATCCGCCGTCGTCCCGGGAAGCTGCGGATCGAGGTCGGTGCGGATCGAAATGGCGCTGCGATTCGCCTTTTCGTCCAGCAAAACGCTCATCTCGCGAACGAGTTCGTTGAGATCGACCAGTTCACGCTCCGGCGTGCCTCGCCGGTAGAGCGAGCTGACGCGGTCGATGATGCCGGCGGTGCGCGTCAACGCCACGACCATCGCCGAGGCGGCCTCCAGTGCCAGCGGCACGTCGGGCGCGTCGCGGCGAAGCCAATGGCTGCAGGCCTGGGCGTTGATGGACGCAGCGGTAATGGGCTGCTTGATTTCGTGGGCCAGCGAGGCGGCGAGCTCTCCCATCATGCTGACGCGGTTGATATAGGCGAGATCCGCCTCGAGCTGGCGCAATCTTTCGCGCTCCTCTTCGGCGCGCTTGCGCTCGGTGATGTCCATCACTGCCCCGACGAAGACGAAGCTCTCCTGATCTTCGCCGGTCGAGGCGCGGCCCACGGCCCGAACATGTTTGACGGAGCCGTTGGCCATCAGCAGGCGGTGCTCGGCGGTAAACTCGTTCCTCTCGATCGCGGCGCGATCGAGGATCGTCCGCACTCGAGTCCGGTCATCCGGATGAGTTCGGTCGAGCGCCAGCTCAATGGTCGGCTCTATAGCAGGATCGTATTCGAATATCCGATACGTCTCGTCGGACCAGTAGATTTTTCCGTTCGTCAGGTCCCAGCCGAAGCTCCCGGTGTGGCTCAGTCGCTGCGCCTCCGCCAGATACATCTCGCTGCGGCGAAACGCCTCCTCGGCCTTCTTGCGCTCGTCGCGATCCCGGGATTCCCGCAGCGCGCGCTGCACCGAGGGGACGAGCCGCGACAGCCGCGACTTCACGACATAATCCGTGGCGCCGAACTTGACCGCCTCGATCGCCACGTCTTCGCCGAGCGACCCGGAAACGAAGATGAAGGGCAAATCGGGGCGAGCTTCGAGCGCAAGCTCCAGCGCGGAAAGGCCGTCGAAGGACGGCAGCTTGTAATCCGCGAGAATGATGTCGATCCCGGCCTTGGCAAGACCGGCGACGAACTCGTCGCGCGTTTGAACGCGACTTACCTCACAGACGTAATGATCGGCTTCGAGGAGCTCCTGAATGAGCTCCGCGTCATGGGCGTTATCCTCCAGCAACAGAATCCGAAGCGGAGATGTCACTTCTGCACGCTGCCCGGCGGCGGCTCGTTGATGACCGCCCAGAACACGCCGAGCTCCTTCACCGCGTTGACAAATTCGTGAAAATCGACCGGCTTCACGACATAGGCGTTCACCCCGAGACTGTAGCTTCGCATCATGTCCTTTTCCTCGTGGGATGACGTCAGCACCACCACGGGAATCATCTTCAGCCGGTCGTCGGACTTGATCTGCTTCAATATCTCCAATCCGCCGATTTTCGGCAGTTTCAGATCGAGCAGCATGACAGCGGGATTTCCGACGGGGCGCGTGCTGAATTCTCCGCGGCGGTAGAGGTAGTCCAGAGCTTGCTCTCCGTCGCGGGTAACTATCACCTCGTTTGCCAGGTTATAGTCCGCCAGCGCCGTCAGGGTCAGCTCGACGTCGTTCGGGTCGTCCTCGACGATCAAAATGCGTCCCAGTCCGGTCATTGTGCGTTCGCCGTCCCTTCAGCGGCATCTTGTCCGTGTTTCGGAAGCGAGAAGAAGAAGGTCGCGCCTTGATCCACCGCGCCCTCGCCGCGGACCTGCCCGCCATGGCGGTGGATGATGCGCTGGACGGTGGCCAGTCCTATTCCGGTGCCCTCAAACTGTTCAGGCAGATGCAGACGCTGAAAGACGCCGAACAGCTTGTCGACGTACTGCATATCGAAGCCGGCGCCGTTGTCCCTCACGAATACCTCGACTTCATTTTCATCGCGATCGACGCAGCCGATCTCGATTTCGGCCGGCTCTCGCGTGCGTGTGAATTTGACCGCGTTGGAAACAAGGTTGACGACGACCAGTCTCAGCATGGAACGGTCTCCGTAACAGACCGGAAGCGCGCCGACCTTCCAGGCGATGTCCCGACCCTTGGTGTCCTGCCCGATTTCCGCGAGGACCTCCTGGACGAGCTGCTTCAGGTCCACCGCGGTCTTTTTCGTTTCGGCCCGCCCGATCCTCGAAAACGCCAGGAGGTCGTCGATCAGGTTGCCCATCTTCTTTGCTGATTCGAGAATCGTCCGCATGAACCGCTGACTCTTCTCGTCCAGCAGCGATGAAGCCTGTCTCTGCAGCAGCTCCGAGTACCCGACCATGTGGCGAAGCGGCGCCCGCAGATCGTGGGAGACGGAATAGGCAAAAGATTCCAGTTCCTTGTTGCTCGCTTCGAGCTCCACCGCCCGTTTGCCGAGCTCCAGATTGAGTTTGCGGATTTCGTCCTCGCGGTGCCTGCGCTGTTCCACCTCGACCTGAAGGTGGTCACGGGCCAGACGGAGATTGTCCTCGATCCGGCGCCGAACCGCGCTAAACGAAGCGACAATGGCCGCCCAGGAGACGAATATGAAAAAGTAAGGCAGGTCCCTGGGGGAAATGTCGAAGGAGAATAACGGCTCGACGAAAAAATAGTCGAAGCTGAGCGAGGACAATAGAACGGCCAGTATGGATGGTCCGGCTCCCGCGTACCAAGTGGTGAGCGCAATGGCCACGGTCAGAACCGGCAGCGCCACGTCCCGAAACTGGTAGTGTTGAAACGCCAGCGCCACCCCAAGCGCGGCAGCGACGGAGACGACAGAAAAGCCGTAGCGCAGGATCGGCGAGTGGATCCTCTGAAATTCTTCGTTCCAGTACGCCAGGCGACGCCTCACTCCGATATGCGTGGGTCCTTCCGCAAGCTCGGTCATGACAACACTTTATGACGCTTTGCTTCCGATGGCTTTGCCGGGAGCCGCCAGCGACGCTCGGTCACCAGTGCCCGGCGTGTATTCTCAATCGGACTTACGGTACAGGATTCAGGTTCCAACCGCCACTCGAAATCGGGCCGGCGTCGCGCGCACGGAGAGCCTGGCCCCGATCGGCGACGGTCAGCCGGTTGGACCCGCTCCCACGGACGCCGCGCCGCGGCTCGCCCGAGTCCGGCTCTAACGGAGGTTCGGACGAAGGCCCCTTCCCGGTCTCCCAAGCCGACTGCAGCGGGTCGTAAGCGACCGCCACAAGCTTGGGGTGCGCAAAGACGCGCGGACCGCTATCTTTCACCCCGGCCGCGATGTTTGATGTCCGTGGCTGGCGTCGAACTTTGGGTCAGTTGCTGACAAATTCATGTCGCGCCGACTAGTCCCGGGTGTTCGCTCGACGGTGCTACTCCGCCGCCTGCCGCGCATGGCGCGCGGTCGGCGTGCGCATGGTCACGAGTTCTTCCGCTGCGGTCGGATGCAGCGCCATGGTGGCGTCGAAATCCGCCTTGGTCGCTTTCATTTTGACGGCAATGCCGAGCAGTTGCACCATTTCGGCGGCGCCGTCGCCGACGATATGGCAGCCGGCCACGCGGTCGGTGGTGGCGTCGACCACGAGCTTCATCAGCACCCTCGTGTCGCGGCCCGACATCGTCGCCTTCATCGGCTTGAAGCTGGCCTTGTAGATATCGACGTGACTGAACTGCTCGCGCGCCTGCGTTTCCGTCAGTCCTACCGTGCCGACTTCCGGCTGGCTGAACACGGCGGTCGGGACGTCGGTGTGATCGACCCGGACCTGACGCTTGCCGAACACCGTATCGGCGAAGGCGTGACCCTCGCGGATCGCGACAGGCGTCAGGTTGATGCGGTGGGTGACGTCGCCGATCGCGTAGATGTTGTCCACCGAAGTCTGCGAGAAATGGTCGACCGCGATGCCGCCATTCTCCGGATTGATGGCGACGCCGGCCTTCTCCAGTCCGAGGCCTCTGACATTCGGATGCCGCCCGATCGCGAACATCACCCGGTCGGAGGCGACGCTCGAGCCGTTGGACAGATGCGTGGTGAATTCCTTGCCGTGCTTGTCGATCTTATTGACCGTGCAGCCGGTGAGAATGGTAATGCCGTCCTTCTCCATCTCGGTGCGCACATGGGTGCGGACGTCCTCGTCGAAGCCGCGCAGGATGTTCTCGCCGCGATAGATCAGCGTCACGTCGGTGCCGAAGCCGGCGAAGATGCAGGCGAATTCCAGCGCGATATAGCCGCCGCCCTGGATCACGATACGCTTCGGCAGCGTTTCCAGATGGAAAACCTCGTTCGACGAGATCACATGCTCGATGCCGGGTATCGGCCGCCCGTGATTCGGCGCGCCGCCGGTCGCGATCAGCACATATTTTGCCGTCACCGCCTCGCCGCTGGCGAGCCGCAGCGTCTGCGGATCCTCGAACACCGCGCGGGTCTTGACGATGCGGGCGCCGGATTTTTCCACATTGGCGGTATAGGCGGCTTCCAGCCGCGCGATTTCCCTGTCCTTGTTGGCGATCAGGGTCGGCCAGTCGAAGCTCGCCTGGGGAATGGTCCAGCCGAAGCCCGCCGCGTCCTCGATTTCGTGCTGGATATGAGAGGCATAGACCAGAAGTTTTTTCGGCACGCAGCCGCGGATCACGCAGGTGCCGCCCATCCGGTATTCTTCCGCGATCATCACCCGCGCGCCATGGCCGGCGGCGATCCGGGCGGCGCGAACCCCGCCCGAACCTCCTCCGATGACGAACAGATCGACGTCGAACTCAGCCATCAAAGCCCCTGTCGCAAGCTCCGATCGAAGGACATCCGGGAATTATATCTGCTTGCCGCGCTTGCGCATCTCGGCGCGGAATTCGCCATTGACCGTCTCGGCGAACTGCTGGGCCCACTGATTCATGAAACCCATGCTCTGCTGGATGGCGCGCGGTTCGGTCGACAACAGCTTCTGGCCGAGCGGCGATTTGTAGAAGTTCACCAGGTCCTTCAATTCCTGCTCGGTGAAATCGCTGGCGTAGACGGTGGCCATGCCGTCGCCGATTTCCTTCTCCTTGCCTGCGAACTTCTGGGCGACGATCACGGCGACCTCGTTGAGGTCTTTCTGATAGTTGATGTTGGTCTGCATCAACTCGTTTTTGGTCCGCTCGACGATGTTGGGAACGGCCTGGGCGTACATCGCGCCCGCGTTCTTCATCGCGAGGATTTCCTTGGCCGCTGCAATCGCCGCCGGCGAAGCCGGCTTGGGCTGCTGCTGGGCGGCGGCCGGCAAGGCGGTCAGAGCCAGCGCCAGACAAGCGGCCGACAATATTCCCGAAAGGCTCTTCATTCCAATTCTCCCAAGATTGCGGCCTATGGCCGGTCAACAACGCGAATTCCCTGAGGTCCGGCCAGCATCGCGGTGCTGGCCAGACCAATGAACAGCCCGTGCTCGACGACGCCCGGTATGGCGGTCAACAGACCTGCCAGGCGCGGGGCATCGGTTATGTGGCCCAGATGGGCATCGACGATCCAGTGGCCGCCATCGGTGACAAAAACGTGACCGTCCTTGCCCTTTCGGACCACCATCTGCCCGGAATTGCCGCTTTGCACAAATGCCTCACCGATGGCCCGTTGCGTCGCCGCCAGGCCGAACGGGATGACCTCCACCGGTAACGGAAAGCGGCCGAGCACTTCGACCCATTTCGAGTCGTCGGCGATCACGATCATGCGATCCGACGCCGCGGCAACGATCTTTTCCCGCAGCAAGGCGCCGCCGCCGCCCTTGATGAGATTGAGCGAGGGGTCGATCTCGTCGGCGCCGTCGACCGTCAGGTCCAGCCGATCGATGTCATCCAGCGTGGTCAGCGCGATGCCGCACCGCTCGGCATCGGCACGGGTCGCTTCCGACGTCGGCACGCCGATAACGCGGAGGCCGGTGCGAACCCGCTCGCCCAGCAGCTCGACGAAATGCTTCGCGGTCGAGCCGGTGCCGAGGCCGAGCTTCATGCCGTCGCGCACATGCTCGAGCGCCCGCGCCGCCGCTTGCCGCTTCAATCCGTCCATATTCACCTGCAAAACGATTGCCCCAAGAAATCCCAAGAAATCGCAAAAAAGCCGCAAGAAACCGCCGACTTCGCGCATCGCCGATCGGGCGACAGGCGTGGCCGGCGCCGCCTGTCTAGCGTCGTTTTACGGTCAGGAATAGCGCTATCAGCGGCCGGATGCGGCGACTTTGGGTTAACTTGTCACCCTGTCCAAGGCAGATGCCCCGTCATCCCAGCTTGCATGATCGTCCGCGGACCGATAGCGATTTTCGATGACCTCTGCCCGCACCGTTGTATTCGATCTTGACGGCACCCTCGTGGATACGGCGCCCGACCTGATCAACGCGCTCAACTTCGTTCTCGACCGCGAGGGCCTGCCCCCGGTACCCCTCCATTCCGCGCGCAACATGATCGGCGCCGGCGCCCGCAAGCTGATCGAACGGGGCCTGGAATTGGAGGGCCGCTTCGCCAGCGTCGAAGACATCAGCCGCCTGACCGCCGATTTCATCGATTATTACGCGGCCCATATCGCCGACGTTTCGCGCCCATTCGAGGGCCTTGAAGGCGCGCTCGACGATTTGGAGACGCAGGGCTACCGGTTTGCGGTCTGCACCAACAAGCTGGAGTGGCTGTCGAAGCTCCTGCTCGACCGGCTTGGATTGAGTTCGCGCTTTTCCGCGATCTGCGGCGCGGACACCTTCGGGGTTTCCAAGCCCGACCCGGCCATCCTGCGGCAGACGGTTGCGCGCGCCGGCGGCGAGCTTGCGTCCACGATCATGGTTGGCGATGCCGGGCCGGATATCGGGGTGGCCCGCCGCGCCGGTATCCCCGTCATCGGGGTCGAATTTGGCTATACCGATGTGCCGATCGCCGACCTCAAACCTGACCGCCTGATCAACCATATGCGGGAACTGCCGGAGGCCGTGCACAACTTGATGGTTCAACGCAAGTCTCTCATCTAAGCATCTGATTATATTTGTCTTATGTCGCCTACGCAGACGCGAGACAATGGATACCCCTAACCCTTCACATCAAACTGCTTGCCGAGGTGGTCGCCGATTTGCACGATCATCGCGACACATTCGGGATAGCCGGGTTTGGCCTTGGTAGCCGCGTCGGCCTCGGTCCGGAATTCCCAACTGTCCTCGCCGCGCAGCACGGCAATCGTGATGCCATCAGGGCAATCGGCGTGGACCTTGAGCTCCGCTTTCGCCATCGCGATCAATTCGGCTTCGGTCTTGACGGGTTTGCTCATGATAGCGGCTTCCTCCGAGCGTCGATCGCCTCAGGTTGCCGCTTCGGCGAGCGGCTGTCGAGAGCTCCTACAGATGAATAGCCGTTCGCCGCTTCGACCCGACAAACCCCCACATTAACCATTACTTAACGATACGGCGCCGCCCCGTTGCGCGGTTGTCCTTGCGCTCCTATGGTTAAAAACGGGGATTGTGGCGGTTTGCCGCATTCGCATTAGAGTGACGGATGGGTCATGCGTCGTGTCATCGTGATTGCCGTAGCGGGGGCTAGCCTTGCCGGCTGTTCCTCATTTTCCTGGGATGCCTTCAAGTCGACCCCGCCGACCGTGCAGGTTCAGCTCGACTCGGTACCGCCAGGCGCCGATGCCGTCACCTCCGTAGGGCCGAGCTGCAAGACCCCCTGCTCCGTCGCGGTGCAGGCCCCCGATTCCGGCTTCTCGGTGACCTACACGCTGAACAAGTTCCAGCCGGCCACCGTCCCGGTGCAGGTCATTCGCGTCCCCGGCGATTCGACCACGCCGGCCTCGACGACCTTCGATCCCAATCCGGTGGTCGCGGAGCTTCAGCCGGCCGGCCCGCCGCCGAAGGCCGCCCGGAAGACGGTTTTGAAGCCAAAGGGGACGGCCGCAGCACCCGCGCCTGCGGGATCGCCCTTCCCCAATCCGGCGCAAGGCAGCGCGCCCAGCCGCTGATTGCTCGCGCCGCACCAATCGAGTTGCGGATTGTAGGTGGATTGCATCGTGCATAGATTGTGACTAACGCTGCGCCATGCCTGACGGCTTCCGCTGCAGTGACCAGGCATTTTGCAAGGCGTATTGAATGAACGGACCCGCGCTAAGTTCATCGCTGTTTCGTCCGATGACCGACCCGTTCGGCCGGACCATCAGCTATTTGCGGGTGTCGGTCACCGACCGCTGCGATCTGCGCTGCTTTTATTGCATGTCGGAGGACATGACATTCCTGCCCAAGGCCGATCTGCTCACGCTCGAGGAACTCGACCGGCTTTGCTCCGCCTTCATCGCCAAGGGCGTGCGAAAGCTGCGGCTGACCGGCGGCGAACCGCTGGTCCGGCGCAATGTGATGTCGCTGGTGCGTTCGCTCTCGCGCCATCTTGCGACCGGCGCGCTCAACGAATTGACGCTGACGACCAACGGCTCGCAACTGGCGCGTTTCGCAGGTGAGCTGGCCGACTGCGGGGTTCGCCGCATCAACGTCTCGATGGATACGCTGGATCCGGCGAAATTCCGGGCCATCACCCGCTGGGGCGATCTCGACAAGGTGCTGGCCGGCATCGAGGCCGCGCGGGCGGCGGGTCTCGCGGTCAAGATCAACGCGGTAGCGCTGAAGAACCTGAACGAGGATGAAATCCCCGCGCTGATGGAATGGGCCCACGCCAGGGACATGGCGCTGACCCTGATCGAGGTGATGCCGATGGGCGACATCGGCGAAGGGCGGATCGACCAGTATGTGCCGCTGTCGCTGGTTCGCGCCCGCCTCGCCCAGCAATATACCCTGACCGACCTCGACGATAATACCGGCGGGCCTGCGCGTTACGTCCGTGTCAGCGAGACCGGCGGCAAGCTCGGCTTCATCACGCCGATGACCCATAATTTCTGCGAGTCCTGCAATCGGGTCAGGATCACCTGCACTGGAACGCTGCACACCTGCCTCGGCCATGAAGATGCGTCCGATTTGCGCAAACCGCTGCGGGCCGCCGACGACGACGAGCTGCTCAGCGCCGCGATCGACCGCGCCATCGGCCTGAAGCCGAAGGGCCACGATTTCATCATCGACCGCCGGCACAACCGCCCCAGCGTCAGCCGCCACATGAGCGTCACCGGCGGTTGAAATTTCCGGAATCAGAACGCAAACGCCGCGCGCCGAAAACGCCCGCGCGATGGACACTCGTTGGCCGAACCCTCCAGGTTGCCGAGCGGTTTGATCGCTCGGAGGCAACACAAATGACCACGGGTTCATCGCCGTACTGGGCATTGGATCGTGGTTATGCTGCTGGTCCTGTGCGTTATGGCTACATCTGGAGCCTGCAATAGCGGCGGGCGATCCATGAGTCTTCGGTCGGCCGTCGCGCCACGCTGCCGAAGGCTTCCGGCGCCTGATTTGCCGCCCCCTTAACTCTCTGACGCCCCGCGTCAATTTGTCCATTTTCCGATTGACGAGGCCACGCCGCGCTGAAATGGTGCGGCTGCTTTTACGCCTGCTCGGCTGGATAAGCCGCTGCACCTGACGGGTGCAGCCAAGACGGCGAAGGCGCAATTGGGGGAGGACCATCGTTGCAATCGCTCCAGCAGATGAGCCATGGCTCCACGCGTTTGGCGCGCGCTGGCAAAGCGAAGCATGTTGAAATGTTGGGCGCGCTTTAATGGCGACCGCCGGAGAGAATGTGATGCGTCCATTGTTGGCGGTTAGCTCAGCCATCGACCTGGTCAATGAAAAGATAGGTTACGTCTGCAATCTTCTCGTGCTGGCCGCCTGTATCGTCAGCGCCGGCAATGCGATGATCCGCTACGCGTTCAGCTACAGTTCGAATGGCTGGCTTGAACTGCAGTGGTACATGTTCGCCATTCTCGTCATGTTCGGCGCGTCCTACACGTTCAAGCGCAACGAGCATGTTCGGGTCGAGATCTTCTATTTGTTCCTCTCCGAGCGCGGTCAACTCTGGCTCGATCTGATCGGCACGCTCTTCTTCCTGATCCCCTCCTGTCTGCTGCTTTCCTATTTGTCATGGCCATTCTTCCATCAGGCTTATGAAGTTGGCGAAATGTCGAGTAACGCCGGCGGCCTGGTCCGCTGGCCGATCAAATTCGTGGTCCCGTCCGGCTTCGTGATGCTGGCATTGCAAGGCGTGTCAGAGGTGATCAAGCGGATCGCCGCGCTGCAGAACCTTGTGACGATCGATGCGAAGTACGAGAGGCCGACCCAATGATTACGCTGGAAACGATGCCGCCGCTGATGTTTGGCGGGCTGGTTCTGGCCATGCTGATCGGCTTCCCGGTGGCTTTCACCCTTGCCGCGGTCGGGCTTTCATTTGGCTTCCTGGCGATTCATCTCGGTTTTTTCGACATGAATTTCCTTCAGGCCATCCCTGGCCGGGTATTCGGCAGCGTGCTTTCCAACGAACTCCTGCTCGCGATTCCCTTTTTCACGTTCATGGGCGCGGTCCTCGAGCGATGCGGTCTTGCGGAAGACATGCTCGATTCGATGGGCCAGCTATTCGGACCGATCCGCGGCGGCCTCGGCTATTCGGTCATCATTGTCGGCTTCATCCTTGGCGCCATCACCGGCACTGTGGCGGCGCAGGTTATCGCCATGGCGCTGATCTCGATGCCGGTGATGATCCGCTACGGTTACAACATCAGATACATCACCGGCGTGCTGGCGGCATCGGGGACGATCACCCAGCTGGTGCCGCCGTCGCTGGTGCTGATCGTGCTGGCCGACCAGCTCGGCAAGTCGGTCGGCGACATGTATCTCGGAGCCTGGGGACCTTCGGTTTTCCAGATCTTCCTGTTTGCCGGCTACACTTTCCTTCTCGGAATCTTCAAGCCGGATCACGTGCCGGCCGTGCCGAAGACGGCATTGACGCTGACCGGCTGGCCGCTGTGGAAGAAATGCCTCATGGGCATCATTCCCTCGGCGGTGCTGATCTTCGTCGTGCTCGGCACCATGATGATGGGCCTTGCCACGCCGACAGAGGCCGGCGCGATGGGCGCCGTCGGCGCGATCGTGCTGGCAGCAATCCACCACAAGGATTTCTCAACGACGGGCCGCAAGGTCCTGATCATTGGCGTGATCGCCGGCGGCGTTGGCACCATCGTCGGAATGTTCATGACCGAAGGCCTTATCTTCAAGCTTGCCTTTGCCATTACCTATGCGGCGGTGGTCTGGATTTGCCTCGAGGCCGTCCGCATTCCCGAACTGCGCGATCTCATCAAGCAAGGCTATGAGACGACCATGCGCATTACCACCATGGTCGTGTTCATCCTGATCGGTTCGACCTGCTTCTCGGTGGTGTTCCTCGGCGTCTCGGGCGGCGTTTGGCTGGAGCACCTGCTCACCTCCCTGCCCGGCGGCGTCTGGGGCTTCCTGATCTTCATCAACCTCTTTATCTTCTTCCTGGCATTCTTCCTGGACTTCTTCGAGATCGCCTTCATCATCCTGCCAATGATCGCGCCGATCGCGCAGAAAATCCTCGCGCCGGTCGTGGGTCCGGATGCCGCGCTGATCTGGTTCGGTGTCATGCTGTGCGTGAACATGCAGACCTCGTTCCTGCATCCGCCGTTCGGGTTTGCACTGTTCTATCTGCGCGGCGTTGCGCCCAAGGAGGTCAAGAGCTCCGACATCTATTGGGGCGCCATGCCATGGATCGGCCTGCAGGCCATCATGGTCGTGCTGGTGATCGCGTTCCCGATCACGGTGACCGGGCTGCTCGACAAACCCGTCAATGTCGATCTGAACAAGGTCAAGATCGAAGTTCCGCAGATGGACATTCCGCCGCTGGATTTTGGTCCTCCGGCGAAGCCGTAATAACAAATTCGATCATGATGGAAAAAACCCCGGAGCGTTCGCCCCGGGGTTTTCGTTTCGAAACCGAGGATTGACGGCAGCAATCAGCTCTGCGAGTGGCGCGCCATGAAATTGTCGTAGCCGACTTCGGCGACCTGGAACCAGGCGTAGCCGTTGTTCGTGTAGGCCGTGAGCGAGTCCAGGACCTTCTTGAAATTGGCATTGGTCGCGGCGACTTCGCTGTGCAATTCCTTCGCGGCCTTGAAGGAAGCTTCCATGATCGGCGGCGAGAAACCGTGCAGCTTGGTGCCGCCGGCGAGCAGCTTGCGCAAAGCCGTCGGATTGACGGTGTCGTATTTTGCCATCATCCAGTTGTTGGAGATGTGCCCGGCCTGCTCGAGAACGCTTTGATAATATTTCGGCAGCGCATTCCATTTCTCGAGATTGATCATGGCGAGCAGCATCGGGCCGCCCTCCCACCAGCCCGGATAGTAGTAATGCGGGGCGACCTTATAGAGGCCGAGTTTCTCGTCGTCGTAGGGACCGACCCACTCCGCCGCGTCGATGGTGCCCTTTTCGAGCGCGGGGTAGATATCGCCGCCGGCGAGTTGCTGCGGCACGCAGCCCAGCTTCTGCATCACGCGCCCGGCAAAACCGCCGATGCGGAATTTCAATCCCTTGAGATCGTCGACGGTATTGATCTCCTTGCGGAACCAGCCGCCCATCTGGCAGCCAGTATTGCCCGCCAGCAGCGAGGTAACGTTATAGCCTTTGTAAAACTCGTTGAGGATCTCCTTGCCGCCGCCCAGCATGTACCAGGCCTGGTTGATGCGCATGTTGGGGCCGAACGGCACCGACGAGCCGAAGGTGAAGGTCGGGTCCTTGCCGAAATAATAGTACGACGCGGTATGACCCATTTCGACGGTGCCGTTCTGCACGGCGTCGAGAACCTGCAACCCGGGAACGATTTCTCCGGCGGCAAAAGTCTGGATCTGGAATTTGTTGTCGGTGGCTTCACCGACCGCCTTGGCCATCAGTTCGGCGCCGCCGTGCAGCGTATCGAGCGATTTCGGCCAGCTTGTCGTCATGCGCCATTTGATTTCCGGCATCGATTGCGCGATTGCCGGCGCGGCAAGCGTTGCGGCGCCTGCCGCGCCTAATCCGGTGACCTTGATAAAGTCGCGTCGCTTCATTGAGATCTTCCTCC
>Ga0210403_10001321_pt1 | contig 23666 bp, 23 predicted proteins | sample IncBWC19MmetaG_FD_150863 | JGI IMG/M metagenome (GOLD analysis project Ga0210403, IMG submission 150863) | Forest soil microbial communities from Barre Woods Harvard Forest LTER site, Petersham, Massachusetts, United States - Inc-BW-C-19-M | ecosystem: Environmental > Terrestrial > Soil >... | reverse complement strand
GGCCGAGACCGAGGTCGATGCGGCCAGGAAACAGACGCTCTAGCGTGCCGAACTGCTCGGCGATCACATAGGGGGAATGGTTGGGCAGCATGATGCCGCCGGCGCCGACCCGGATGGTCTTCGAACCTGCCGCCATATAGGCAATGACAATGGAGGTCGCTGCGCTGGCGATGCCCGGCATGTTGTGATGCTCCGCCACCCATATCCGGCGATAGCCCCATCTCTCGGCATGCGCCGCCAGGTCTCGGGCGTTGTCGAGCGCGCCGCGTGCGTCGGTCTCCATGGTGACGCGGACCAGTTCGAGAATGGACAATGCTGTCATGGTCGGTTCCCCAACTAGCGGATTTCTATTCGGCGGCAGGCCATGAATGCTTCAGCAGCCCTGCTCGTTCGGGAGCGCACTACCGCTCTAATTCGACGAGCTCTCACGATGCCGCGCAAGATCGGGCGAGTAGTAGCGCAGGTCACGCGAAGCGGGGCGCTCCGTAGGATCACGGCTGATGAAAGCCTGCAACTCAACGATGCCAGCTCGGTCATAGCAGCCCCACCAGCCACGCGAGACCGAGCGCAGCGGCGCCAACGGCGACGAGGTTGGCGATGACAATGATGAGAGCATAGAGGGCTGGGGATGGCGGCCTCTTCTTCATCGGCAGCGTGATCTCAATGGGATCGATCGTCGGCGTGAGCGGCCGTTCCCATCGTCCGGACTCCAATTCGGTGAAGCCGTACTCGCGCAGCATCTTGCGGAGACCGGCGGCAGCCTTCGCGGCCGCCCACCGCTGGAGAAAGTCTTCGACCAACATCGATAGTGGGTATCTATGCTTCCTCATCGGTCGATCTCCAACCACGCATCAGCAAAGGGCGGGGAGCCTGGTCGTCAGGCTCCCCGCGGTTGCCGTATGCCCCGGTCGGACGGGGGCCCGTCGCCCGAGCATACGGGTTGTCATTGCTCGTCGCTCCACTCAGAAGCCGCCCTGACCACCGAGTTCATGAAATCTGACGACCTTTGCCATTGGATTTTTTCCATGTCTTTCTTTTTTGAACTGATAAGGTTTTTCGAGCTAAAGCTAACTTCAACTGAAAAAAAAGCAAGAGGAACGTTTGCGCCGACGCACTTTTGTGCTACTGACGATTTTTACCGCCTGTGCATCAAACCGGGTTTTGCGTCCATGGATCTTCCCAGCCGATCGCGAGCGAACCACGCAGTCCAGTACGTGTGCCCGCAATGGACTTGGCGAGCCGATGAACTGATCCACATCCGCGAGATGTCCGAGCGCACCTCCGTGCCGGCATCGTCGCTGCGTTACTATGAGAAGCTCGGCCTGATCACGTCCGAACGCGAGACGAGCGGGAGCCAGCGCCGCTACAGCAAATCGACCTTTTACAAGATCATCTTGATCACGCTCGCGCAGAGCGCGGGCTTCAACCTCGATGAAATCGCTGAGCAACTGAGGAACTTGCCGGATACCCATCCGTTACCGCCGAAGGTCTGGGGACCGCTGCACACGATATGGGAGCGGCGCATCGATCAGCGCGTCGCCGAGCTCAAGCAATTGAAGATCAATTTGAGACGCTGCACGCGCGACGCCTCGCGCTGAGCGCTGCGACCGCTGGCCACGAGGGATCTCGCGAGGTCTTTAGCAAGATTCGACCCTCAACGGCTTACTCGACCTCCGCCGTTACTCTGCTTGGAGCGCATTGTGCTCCCGCCCGAGAGTGCGCGGGGATGTGGCTCATCCGTCTGCTCCAGCTTGATAAAAACGAGCGGGTGGTGGATCAGGGGAAATGGGGACATTCGATCCACCACCCGCCCCGGCCCGTCTCCTACAGGCCAATCGCGTTGGCGAGCAGGAGACACGGGGCCGAGCCGGTAACGAGGACCAAGCCCCAGATCAGGATCTTGCGGCGGCTGCGGTCCGGCATAAACAGGCTCTCGTCTGCGAACGCGCAAAGGAAGAGCGCGAGGGCGCCGGTAATGGCAGCGGCAATACCAAGGGTCCACAGCGGGATTGCTGCAAGCTCCATGATAGTCATTACCAGACCTCTCTCTCTGTTGGATCGGGCAGCATCGCACCGAAGAACCAACTCGGAATGTGCATGGTGATGAAGAACATCATTTACGTCTCCAGGCGTGAGGACGGTTTACTCGCAATAAACACCGGCTGGTGATGAGAAGTTCTGAATGGAGTGTTGAGTAGCGTTTCAGAATGCCCAACTTGCCTGGGAAAGGAACTCAACAATGAATCGCGGCGACATGAATGACCTGAATACCTTTCTCACAATCGCGGAACATCTCAGTTTCCGAGCGGCGGCAGCTCAGCTGGGGGTGACCTCATCTGCTCTCAGCCACTCGATACGGCAGCTTGAAGAACGTCTTGGCGCACGACTCTTGCATCGAACGACCCGCAGCGTTTCGCTCACGGACTCCGGCAATCGCCTCCTGGAACGCTTGCGACCCGGGATGGCGCAGATCTCGGGCGCACTGGAGGAATTAAAGGGGGAGCGCGATCGTCCGTCTGGACGCTTGCGGATCTATGTCCAACCATGGGCCGTACCCACAGTGATCGCGCCGATGTGGCGACACTTCCTTTCATGTTATCCCGACGTGCATCTAGATCTCCTCGTAGGGTCGGAGCCGTCGATCGATATCGTTGCGAGCGGTTTGGACGCTGGCCTTGCGGTTCGCGAGCGCGTGCCTGTTGAAATGACCGCAATCCGAGCGTCGGCGCCGATGAGGGCAGCCGTCGTTGCCAGTCCAGACTATCTCGCAAAGCACGCGGCGCCCAACACACCAGACGACTTATTATCGCACCAGTGCGTCCAGTATCGTAATTTAGGCGAGATCTGGCGCTGGAGATTTGAGCAGAACGGTAGTGCGAAGCGTGTTTCTGTCCGTGGAAGCATGACAGTCAACGACACAGACGCTGCGATTCGAGCTGCGCTCGACGGGCTTGGGATCGTCTACACCCTCGACGTTCTGGTCGAACCGTTCCTGCGCAGCGGGCAGCTCGTGCGCGTTCTGGCAGACTGGTCGCCGAACATGGAGGGTGTATATCTCTACTATAACGGCCGGCGGCAGCTTTCAGCCGCATTGCGCGCGTTCATTAACATCATCCGACCGTCCGCAGGGCGCCAGGATCGCAAGTGCGTCAAGAACCCGTTTTAATAACCTTTTGGCGCACCCCTCGTTCGGCGGAACGGCTTACAGCGTCGACAAGGCAGGAATTGTGGAGTGCCTCACGAAATCCCGGCGTGCTGTATGTCCCTTCATTCAGGTCGCGGGCAAGTTGAGCGTAGACCTCCCCCACATTGATTGCCGTCTCCATGATGTTGTCGGAGACAGCTGGCGCGTCCGGGTCTGCAAATGCGGCGCTTGACTTCAATGTGAGGTCACCCGCCTGACAGCCATAGGGGTGATCACTGATCAGGCTCAGCGATCCATCCGACCCCCTGACTTCGAAGCTGAAGCGAACACTATCCTGCGGCACTCCAGCCTCGATGTCGGCCGTGAATGCGGCACCAGACGTCGTCTTTCCCAGGATGCCAACGTAGTCAGCAGTTTCACGTACGCTCTCTACCCCGCTCTCTATCAGCCTCACGATTGGCCACCGGATCTCAGCGCGAGCGTCAACTTCGATGATCTTTCCCAGGACCGCTTCCACCAGGTCTAGCGTATGGCCTCCAGCGATCGAGAGCAGGTTCGCGCCAGAGGAACGCTTGATATAATATTCTTGTGCAACCGGCATCTGCGGCCCGAATGCCAAGGTCTGGGATACGATTCTCGCGTTTAGCGGACGTCCGATTTTTCCCGAGGAAACCAACTCAGCCGCGCGTCGGACGGCCGGATTGAGCCGGCCCTGCAATCCGATTGCTGTGTGGAGCGAGTGTGTCGCATTCACCATCTCTTCAGCTTCCGCGACGCTGCGTCCGAGAGGCGCCTCGCAATAGACTGCCTTGCCCGCCTCCAGCGCTGCCAGAACGAGTTCGCGGTGTGCGGGCACATCCACCGATACTGTAACGATATCGATCTGATCATCACAAATCATCGCGAAGGGATCGCGGTACCAGCGATCAGCGCCGAAGGCCTTGGCGGCCTCCCGCGCACTCTGCTCGTTACGCGTTGCCACAGCCGCGAGCCTAAGGCCGGGCAGATCATTTATCGCCGGAACGTGCGACATCTTTGCCCAGCCGCTTTTCGCGGACGCGCCGACGACACCAACACAGATTTCACTTTGAGCAGCGGCAATCATTGGCTTTCTCCTACTTATGCAAGCCCCCAAACTTCGTCTCTACTCGAGGGACCGCTTTTGCAGTGCTGAGAAATTTCGGATGGGCTGATGAGCGACATTTCGCAATCTTCTGCTAAGTAATCGCACACGGATCCTCGCGGTCCGGCTGCCGGTCAACCTCACGGCTCATAGCGTCGGAGTGCGCGCGGTAGACGCGAGTTGTGAGCGATAGACTGCGCACCAGTTCGGCAGTCAGATAACAGCAACTCACGCTGGCTGTGCCTGTCGAAAATCAAATCCGAACCTATTCGTGGTGCAGTCCGCCGAGGATTGGGCGGCAAAGAATACGCCCTGCCCTCTTCACGGTGCGCGATAGGGGCGCGTCCTTATCCAAGGCCAAGTGCGTGCGCGTCTCATTATACGTTAACGATTAAGCATCGGCTCAGATCTGACTCAGCGTTGGTTGGACAATCCCATTTTCTTATCGCCGTCCACGTGAAGCCTGGTGAGTCACGACCACCGACGGCAGCCGATCGGCCATTTCCTACACGGCACTCATCAGAGCAGCCCGAGCCCACCAAGAACCCCGCCGGCAGGGAGCATCACTGCGGGTGCCAGCCGCGTGCTGAGCATAAGCAAGGCAACGATGATCATCGCTTTCGCGGCTTCCCATCCGGGTATCGGCTGCGCTTGCCATCACAGCGCCCCCGGCAACGACGAGTCCCGCAGTCACGGTAACCAGACTGATACGTACCGCGTGCTGCGATGAGGCAAGGAACTGGTTCTATACGTGATGGAGTTTTGTCGGATGAAAGGTGTGGGGCATTCCAGGTAGTTGTGAGCGCGTGTGCGGCATTCGGCCCTCCCTGCGTCATGTACTTCGTTGCCCTCCCTTTCTCGCGCGCTTTTGCGTGGCGGATATTGACCCCTCGCCGATTACTCTTCCGGGTCAGCTGCGGGCAGATAGCGGTTCTCAACCGCCTTGATGTCGCGCAAGCCGGTGAAGGCGTACCAGTCTTCCATCGGATGACCCTTGAGTCCTTGAATGTGCGCCTCCTCAAATGAAGGACCATCCCGCTTGATGCCGTGGAGAAGGTCCCAGACCGCCCGTGCCCCGGCCCGTGCCGCTGCCATCGGCATAATGACAAGCTTAAATCCCAAGGCCCCGATCTCCTCGAACGGCAGCCTCGGTTTGAGGCTGGCGGCGGGGGAATAGCCTCCCATATTGAAGAGCTTAAGGCCGGGCACGTCCTGACGAAGGCGCTCCATATCCTCGCGCAGGCCGATACCAGTCGGGAACACCATGTCGGCGCCAGCTTCCGAGTATAGGCGGCACCGCCGCACCACCTCCGCGATCGCGCCCGCGCCATAGCTATCGGTCCGGGCAATGACCATGAATTCGGGGTCCCGCCGCGCATCGAGCGCCGCCTTGATCTTGCCGACCATCTCAACGTCGCTAATGACGCTCTTCACCTTCAGGCCGGATCGCCGCTTGGGCAGGTCCTCGTCCTCCATGTGCATCGCCACAGCACCCGCACGTTCGAATTCCCGCACGGCACGGGCGACGTTGATTGCATTGCCATAGCCGACATCGGCGTCCGCAATGATCGGGATATTGACCGCCTCCGCGAAGTTGCGGGTAAGCGTGGTCATTTCGTCATCGTGACGAGACCGACATCCGGAACGCCAAAGACCGTGTTGGCGATGCCGGAGCCGGACATGTAGACAGCGGGAAAGCCGGCCCGCTCGACGATCTTCGCGGTCAGGACGTCATGGGCCCCCGGTGCGACAACCACCGGAAGCTCATGCAGCATGCGCCGGAAGGCCTTACGCCGTTCATGGTCGCTCATCGCATCTGCCCCGCAAAACCGAACAGCGCCTTGGCATTGCCGGCCAGCACGGCCCTCAGCTGGGCCTCATCAGTGATGCTCCGCTGCAGCAGCTCAAGCGGGTTATAGGCAGGGCCCACTTTGTCGATGAAATGGATGTAAGGCCAGTCCGAGCCCCAGATCATCCGGTCCGGGCGTGCGCGCACGAGCTCCTTCACATAGGGAACCATGTCGTCATAGGGAGGGCCTGCCTTCGAAATCCGGAACGGCGCAGAAAGCTTGACCCAGCAGCGCCCTGTCTCAAGCATCCGCAGCAGCGTCTTCATCGTCGGCGGATTGATCCCGAGCGCCGGGTCAACCGACCCGAAATGATCGATCAGGATGTTGAGCCCCGTCTCAAGCAGCGTGTCGGCGATGTCCGGGAGCCGGCCGATCGGCACGAAGGTCTGTAGCGCCCATGACAGCCGGCTCAGTTTCGTCGCGACGTCGCGCAGACGGTCCTGCGGAATCGTGCTGCCTGCCACCGACATGACATTGAGCCGGATGCCGCGGACGCCGGCACTGTGCAGCGCATTGAGTTCGCTATCCGCGATGTCCGGCGCGATCGCGGCGATGGCGCGGGTCTCAGCTCTGGTCGCCGCCATATCCTCGAGCATGCAGCGATTATCGGTGCCGTAGCAGGAAGGCTGAATGAGGACCATGTAGCGCACGCCAAACGGCGAAAACAACTTCTGATAGTCGTTCAGCGAAACCACTGGAGGATCATAGCCGCGGTTAGCGATCAGCGGATAACGATCGGCCTCGCTGTACACATGGAAATGCGTGTCACAAACCTCGATCATTATCCTCGCGGCGGTCAGCGCGCAGATCAGCCACGCCGAGGCGGAGACCCCGGCAAGCCAGCCTCCGCCCGGATTAGTCGCCAGGATCACCGAGACAGCGATCGGTGCCAGGAACCCGAGCAAAGCTGAAGCCCGCGCCGCGGGCGCGGACGGCGGTCGGATAGATTTCGACCTCGTAGGTGTGCAGCAGCGGCCCACCGAAGAAAATCATTATCTCCGTCAGGAAGCCAAAAAGCAGGATCAGGAAATCATTGTTGGAAAGCGCAAAGCCAATGCCCGCCAGCGCATTGAGCGTAAAGAGCAGCGCCATGCCCCATTTGCGCTGCAACCGGTCGGTGACGAAGACCGAAAGCAACGGTCCGATCGGGGAGGAGATCTGGATGATTGCCGTGAAGGTGAGCGCCTGGACGATCGTGTAGCCGCGCGAGTAGAGGATCAGCGGCACGAAGGTCGTAAAGCCATAAGCGCCGAAGCCCGCCATGAGCTCGATGATCCAGGCGCTGAGGGTGCGCCTCAAATATTGCCGCGACACGAGAGTGCTAATCGGCACGGGCCGGATGATGTTGTAGACGAGCGGCGGCGGCGGCGGTAGGGCTTCGCCCTTCTCGGCGATGATCTTCTCCTCGATCGTGGTGATGATGCGGTCCGCTTCGTCCAAGCGGCCGACGCGCTCAAGCCAGCGCGGCGACTCCGGCAGCTTCATGCGGATGAGGAGCGAGGAAAAGCCGCCGACCGCGGCGATTATCAGGGCGATCTTGAAGCCGGCGATCGGCAGGTTTGTCATCGGTACGACAAGCAAGGCGATAAAGCCACCGACGGTGGCGCCGAGAAAGCCGAAAGTCAGCTGCAGGCTGGTCATCTTCCCGCGGATCCGTGCGGGGCTCAGCTCCTGTGTATAGGTCGATGACAGTGGAAGCTCAGCACCGGTTCCGATCCCGGCGACGAAGATCGCGATCAGTAGCATGATCCCGTCCTGCGCCAGCACGGCTCCAACGTTGCCGAGCGCGAGCACGATCAGGTCGAGGGTGAACGCGTTCCGCCGCCGATCTTGTCGGCGACCGTGCTCAGGGTTATCGCGCCGACGAGCATGCCGAGGAACAGCGCGAGGGGCAGCATGGTCGCGTAATATTTCTGATCGAGATAGACGAAGAAGTGAGCCGAGATTGGGCCGATCGTGATCGTCCGGCGCGGGATTGTGTGGATGGTTGCTCCTAAGCGCCCACAGCACCGCACCAGAGATGAGCAGCAGGGCTAGTGCGGTGCCCCCAGCAAGGACTTTTCGGGAAAGCCGCGTGATCCTGGGGTGGCCTGCGCGCAGACGCAAAGGCTGCGCGCTATCATCGGATGATGGCGCTGCTCCCGATACGGGACCGAGGCTGTTATTTGGCCCATTGCCCGTCACGATCGCCACCCGTCGTTTCTGACAATTCGGACCTTCTGCTGCTTCTCTCCGCCGAGACGCAGCTCGGCCGCGGCGAACAGACGGTCGACAATCAGTACATTCCTGTAGGCGCGATAGTTGACGAGCTCGGGCTTGCCGTCCTGGCCGATGACGAACAGCGGCGGCATTTCGCCCTGACTGATCCCGGGCGAGAACTCGATGTAGGCCTTGCGGCCGTCATCGTAGGCATTGACCGGCCGCCACGGCGGGCTATCGCCCTCGATGACGTAACGGTAGCGGCGCTGATCGACTTCCGGGATGATGGGCGTTAGCGGCAGCATTTTGGAGCGGCCGGTTCGATCTTCGGAGTAAAACCAGCCCGGCACGACTATGCGCGGCACGGACTGCGCGTAAGAAGCAGTTCGTAGCTCGGCTTCATCTGCTTTGTCCGATCCCCTTTTTCTTTCACGCGCTGGCGGGCTAGCTGGCGCGTGTCACTGCGATTGTAGGACTTCAAGTGCGGTGCGCGGCCTTCAGCATTTCTGCGACGCGCTCGCCAATGATGACGCAAGGCGCCATCGTGTTGCCGGTTGTGACGCGCGGCATAATGGAACCATCAGCGATACGCAGATTGTCGATTCCATGGACTTTGAGAGAGCCGTCCACCACCGACATCGCGTCGTATCCCATCTTGGCAGTACATGTTTGATGCCAATAGCTGCTTGCCGCGTCACGGATAAAGTTCTCGAGTGCGGCTCCTTTGAGATTACCTGGCATCACCTCCCGCATGACGAATGGGCGCAGCGGACCTGAGTTGCCGATTTCGCGGCAAAGCTCGACGCACGCGATCGCGGCCTTCATGTCGTCCGGCTCCGCCAATGTGTTGGCCTCGATCACGATCGGGTCACTTGGATCGGCTCCCGTCAGGCGAATGCGGCCTCGGCTCTTCGGCCTCACCAGGCCTGCCATCAATGTCCAGGAACCCGCCGGTGGGCTGAATTGGGCTGCGGTCTCCGCACTGCACATCGGCACCTCACCCTGGCAGGTCTGCAGATCCGGGCTATCGAGATCAGGATCGCTCTTCCAGAAGAACGTCGCCTCACCCATGTTGTTGCGTGGAGGGAGTGGTCGCGGATACTCCCAAACACAACCAAAGCCAACATGGTCCTGGAAGTTTTCCCCGACGCCTGGAAGGTGCTGCACGCAAGGTATTCCCAGGCGTTGCAGTTCGGTTTGGTCGCCAATTCCGGACAGCATCAGCACCTTTGGTGTATGGATCGCGCCCAACGACAATACGACCTCTGTTCCGGCGGCGATGCACTGAACCTTTCCGTCATGAACGATCTCGACGCCGCTCGCCTGCTTACCGCTCATGACAAGTCGGGTGAGGAGTGCGTGACAGAGCACCGTCAGGTTGGGTTGGTCCATGTAGGGAAAAGTATAGGAACGGAAGACGGATTGCCGCATTCCGTCGCGGACTCGCAAGTCCATGATGGAGGCCCCGCCGCCACCTTCCATCATCAGCCCGTTTTGGCTTTGGAAGGTCGGAATACCAACCGAGCGTGCGGCTTCGACCATGGCAGGGGCCACAGGGTTTGGGTCCGGGGCGGGCTGAACAAAAACCGGTCCTCCCGTCCCGCGATATTTTGGGTCCGGCGCGCCATGCCAATCTTCCATGCGGCGATAGATGTCCAGTACCGATTCGTAGCCCCATGCGGCGTCGCGAGCTTCGGCCGCGAAGAAATCCCAGTCATTCCTGTGCCCGCGAGCCCAGGCCATGACGTTGATGCTGGATCCCCCGCCCAACACCTTGCCCATATTCAGCGGAATGGAGCGTCCGTTGAGATGTGGATTCGGTTGGCCCATAAAGCCCCAGTCGCGTTCGCTGCCAAGGTTCAGGGGCCATTGGCTCGCTATCATCACGCTTGGTATATCGTCGCTTCCGCCAGCCTCCAGCAGGAGGACGCTGACCTCCGCGTTCTCGGCCAATCGGCGCGCCACTACCGAACCAGATGAGCCAGAACCGCAGACGATGAAGTCATAGTGCGGCTTTAGTTCAGCCGCGAGCTTTTGTTGGTTGGCACGCACCCGTTTAGCAAATGCTGCCGTATGAATGTCCTGCTCATCGCTCATCTCGCGCTCCTTCGATGCGGATTACTAGTCGGAAGCGGTCCGACCGCCGTGGTTCAGCCGAGGTCGCCGCCTGCCACGGGCAAGGTAACGCCGGTGGTAGGAGGCCTCGTCCGAGGCCAGGAACAGAATTGGCGCAGCCTGCTCGTCCGTTGTTCCAAAGCGCTTCATCGGGCTGCGAAAGAGAGCTTGATCCACGATCTGCTGGTACCGCGGTCGCGCCGGCGAAACCCTCCAGGTCTGCGATGACGGCGAGCGCTTCGGCGCCCGCCTCCCGCCGCACCTCCTCGACGAGATCGGAACGGTCGACGAGGGTGACGCGAGCCCCTTCCCGTGCCAGCCGCAGCGCGACATCACGGCCGGTGCCCTGCGCCGCCCCGGTCATCACGGCAGTCTTGCCGGGGAAGCGGTTCGGATAGGTCGTCATCGCGACCTGACGCACTTGCCGGTGGATTTCGCCGATAAAGCGCTCATGAGTTCGATGGCCCTTCACCCGAGAAGCTTTTTTATCGCGTCGCGTGCGCGCAGATTTTCTGCGGGAAGGCCAATGGAGATTCGAACCCACTGATCGAAGGGCGGAAACGCCCGGGCGATCTCGATACCTTCATTCATGAGTTGCGTGGCGATTGCTTCGTGCGGTTGTCCCGTCTCGAAGAACACGAAATTCCCCCCTAGAATCCGAGCGGCGACGTCCAATCGCGTCGAGCAATGCGTGCCACTTCTCGCGCTCTTCGATTACCTTCAATCGCATTCGGTCCACGTAGCCAGTATCTCGCAGGCTGGCAGCAGCGGCAGTCAGCGCGAGCCGGCTCTGGCTGTGCGCGGCGCCAAGGCCGTTGCGTTTCAAGGAATCAGCAATCCGTTTTGGGGCAACCGCGTAGCCTATCGACATCCCGGCCAGCCCGTAGATCTTTCCGAAGGTCCTGAACACCACGACATTGGCGCCGCTGCGCGTCAGCTCCGCGGCGGTCTTTTGCGCGAAGTCAGGTTCGAATTCGAGATAGGCCTCGTCGACGACGACGGTCGTCCGCTCGGCCATCTCACTCAAGAAAACCTCGAACGGAACGGCCTCACTGGCTATACCGGTGGGATTGTGAGGGTTGACGATGTAGATCGCGCGGGTGCGAGCGGTCACGCGTGCTGCAATGGCCGGCAGATCGTTTTCGAGATGGACGTTGAGCGGAACGCCGACGACCACACCGCCACCCGGCGCTACAGTATCCACGAGCGCCGTATAACCTGGTTCGGAATAGATGAACTCGCCGCCAGTGCCGCCGTTTAGCGCGAGTTGAAGGCCGAGAGAATCGAGGATTTCCCCGAGGATGATCTGATCGGGCAAGACGCCCTCGCGGTCCGCGATCTGTTGCTCGAGGGCGCGCGCATCGTCGCCCGCATACCGGCCATTCTCGGTCAACGCGTTTTGTATCGCCTGCACCGCGAGCGGTGAAGGACCGAGGGGATTTTCATTCAGCGACAGACGCGCGAGACCGGCTGCCGGCGCCGTCGCCAAGCTGGTCGATGCTGTGCCGACCGACGACAACGCGAAGCCGCTCAGCGCAACGGCACCGAACAGTTTGCGTCTTGTCATGTGTGATGTTCCGGATGGACCATATTCGGGCGTGGTCATTAGCGCTCACGTGGGACTGAATCGCTCCGACCCATCCCTACGTCCTGTTTTGATATTGCGTCCTGCAAACCTAGATCGAGCGAGTATCGGCGTCATTGGCTGACGACGCCCTTTCGTTCGTACGGCGGCGCATTGCGCGTTGCGGCTCGAGAGTTCGCTGGAGATAGCAGCGCAAGGCTGACCGGCTTGACGCCAGCCAGGTCAAACGCCTCACCATCACACGACGGCGTGGCACGCCCCATCGGGGCGAACAGGTGACTTCAATTTGCTATTCTAATTAGTGCGGCTGCTGCGGCACGATTTGCCCATGCTGGCTTGTCCGGTACGAATCGTAGCCTCAGACATCGTGAACCAATGATGCACTTTCAGCGATGCGGAAACGCCCGGGCTCAATGTGATCTTCGGAATGGGAGCCTGGGGTATGACCGAAACGGCGGCGAAATTTCCGGATGAAATTAGTATAGTCGCCAAAACCGCTGGCGTAGGCGATCTCGCTGATGGGCTGGCTTGTTTTCAGAAACGACCGGCGCTCTAGCAGACGCGCGGCGTGATCCAGACGAACCGATTGTATGAAATGGCTGCAGGTCGATTTTCTCGCCGTAAAGAGCTTCTGAAGGTAGCGTAACGAGATTCCTGCCTCGGCTGCCACCTCGCAAGGACCGAAGTCCGGATTGGAAAAGTGATCCTTGATGATATCGCGGACACGCACGAACAGTCTGTCTGTATGAACGGAAGTCTCTTCGGGATCGGAGGGTGCAAATATTGCGCCCAACAAATCGTAGAATGCGAGACACATGTAGGCTTTGGCCGAGACAGACATTGATTGCTCATCTTCGACGGCATCCTGAAGGAGTTGACGCAGCGGCCTCGCTGAAGCCGCTCCACTGCGTCGAGAAGGGCACCGCGGTTCCAAGCCCAGATGAGACAACAAGGACCGGCGCGGCAGTTGCAAAGACCCCCACCATTGGTCGCTCCCCTTCTCAGATACGTATGTCACGGGCCGGGCCGCGTCGACGAGAGCTACGTCACCGACTTTGAGTTCTACATTCCGGTCGTTCTGAATGATTCTGGACTGGCCAGCCATCTGAAATATCGCGTAGTAGTGATCCCTAGCATCGACACGGACGTCCTGGTGCGTTCGCTCGAGACAATGAGCATTGGAACTAAGCTCCACTGCTTTCAATCCGCAAATGCTTCGGACACGCGCCTTGCCAGAAAATGTATTGGGTTCAATCCCACCCGGCGTGTACCGGCCACAGATCGAGCGGACCGTATCTCGCCACGCTTCGTAATCCAGGTTTTGGGTGCTGAGAAAATCGCCGCGTGAATGCATCATCGCCTCTATTAAGACCGCTTAGCTTTGGAGAGGCTTCTCAGGTCAAGCAGGAAGCCTTTGTTCTATACCCGTACCACCGAGACAAACTCTTACAGGTGGCGGGACATTTTCAAGATAGCATCGATTTAAACTGGACTTTGGATCACGATTGATCACACCGCTGAGACTTTCGATTCAGACCATTAAACGCTCGGCTCGGGACCCGACTGTCACGGTCGAGCCAGAACTTCAAAAATGGAAGCGAGGATGCGGACAGGCTCGAGGTCCATGATCGGCGCGGTGCGCATCCGTACAGGCAGAAAGGGCGCGATCGCCCCGTGACGTCGATCTGATTTGCCATACACTCTGATGATCTCGACGATGGTTGCGATCATCGCCGCCCGCTCAACAGCCAGATCGATACTTGTGAGAGGACAAGTCATGACATCAAGCATCATTGAACGTCTCGATGCAGCGTTGGTCGAGGATTCTGCCGACGGTTTGTTTCGTTGCGATCGAGCAATATTTACCGATCCGGAGTTCTTTGAGTTGGAGATGAAGCACCTGTTTGAGGGAAACTGGGTGTATCTCGCGCATGAGAGTCAGATTCCGAACAAGCATGACTACTTCACAACTTGGATCGGACGACAGCCTATCTTTATCGCCCGAAGCAAGGACAACGAGCTCAACGCGTTCATCAATGCCTGCAGTCATCGCGGCGCGATGCTTTGCCGTTACAAGCGCGGCAACAAGTCGACATTTACCTGCCCGTTCCACGGCTGGACATTCAGCAATTCCGGTAAGTTGCTGAAGGTGAAAGATCCTGACGGCGCCGGTTATCCCGAGCAATTCCACAACCAAGGCTCCCACGATTTGAAAAAGGTTGCGAGGTTCGAATCCTATCGCGGTTTCCTGTTCGGAAGCCTCAACCCGGATGTGAAGCCATTGGCCGAACATCTCGGCGAGGCCACCAAGATGATCGACCTGATGGTCGATCAGGCGCCCGACGGACTCGAAGTTTTGCGCGGCTCGTCCAGCTATATCTACGACGGCAATTGGAAGCTGCAGGCCGAGAACGGCGCCGATGGCTATCATGTGTCGTCGGTGCATTGGAACTACATAGCCACCACCAGTCGTCGCAAAGCGGAATCGGATGACATAAAGGCAATGGACATCAGCAAGATGGCCAAGCAAAAGGGCGGCTACTACTCGTTCGAGAACGGCCATTTGGTGGTCTGGTCGCGGTTTGCCGACCCGACATCCCGGCCCGTCTACGCGCAATTCAACAAAATCACGGCAACGCATGGCCGCGCCAAGGCTCAATGGATGGTCGGGAACCTCCGAACCCTCTGCCTCTATCCGAACGTCTATCTGATGGATCAGATGAGCTCGCAACTGCGCGTATTTCGTCCGCTGGCGGTAGATAAGACCGAGGTGACGATCTACTGCATCGCCCCGAAGAACGAACCGGCAGAGCAGCGGGTGCGCCGCATTCGCCAATACGAGGATTTCTTCAACGCTAGTGGCATGGCGACACCCGACGATCTGGAGGAATTCCGCGCCTGTCAGCAGGCATACATGGCCAAGGCGATGCGCTGGAATGACTTGTCGCGCGGCGCGACACACTGGATCGAGGGTGCCGATGAGGAGGCGCAGGCGATCGACCTACATCCGCTGAGAAGCGGAGTAAAGATCGAGGACGAAGGCCTCTTCCTTGTTCAGCACGGCTATTGGTCCGACGCGCTGCGCACGGCCGTGATCAAGGGAGACAGGGCATGAGCACGATCCCCTTGTCCGGGGCCGAAGCGGTTCTCTATGCCGAAGCCCGCGCCCTCGACGATCGGGACTGGGACACGTGGCTGGCCTTCTACGCGCCCGACGCGAGCTTCTGGATGCCAGCCTGGGACGACCACGACCGGCTCGTCGAAGACCCTCAAGCGGAGATTTCGCTGATCTACTATGCCCGTCGCAGCGGCCTTGAGGATCGCGTCTTCCGCATCAAGACCGAACGGTCAAGCGCCAGCACACCCGAGCCGCGGACCTCGCACAACATATCAAATGTCGAAATCCTCTCCCAGAGCGACAGCAAAGTCAAACTGCGCTTCAATTGGCTGACGCTCAGCTACCGCTACAAAATCATCGACACCTATTTCGGGGTTTCCTTCTACACGCTCGAAATTGCAGGTGAACGCCCCCTGATCAAGGCCAAGAAAGTGGTTCTGAAGAACGACTACATCCACCACGTCATCGACATCTATCATATCTGATCATGGCAGCCAGGTGATGCGTGCCATACAAGATTGCTCTCAATTTTGAAGATGGAATCACTAAGTTCATCGATGCAGACGAAAGCGAGAGCATCGCCGACGCCGCTTATCGCCAGGGCATCAATGTGCCGCTCGACTGCACCAACGGCGTTTGCGGCACTTGCAAGGCCTTTCGCCAGTCGGGTGAGTTCAACCCTGGATTCTATATCGAGGATGCCTTGAGCGCCGCGGAAGCGGCCGAAGGCTATGTCCTTTGTTGCCAGGCAAAGGCGAAGAGCGACATGGTGATCGATATCTTGTCCTCCTCCGGCGCGTGCAAAGTCAAACCCAAGGACACAATGGCCGAGATCGTCAAGATCGAAGCCTTATCGGCACATCGCACAAGACTGTCGGTCAAGCCGCTGGAAGGTGCGCTTCCGATGTTCCTGCCGGGGCAATATGTTAACGTCACCGCTCCGAATGCGACGGCGAAGCGGCCCTATTCTTTCACCTCCGCGCCGGGCGCCGATGTGGCGACCTTCCTGATCCGCAATGTGCCGGGCGGCAAGATGAGCACCTATCTCGCGGCAAGGGCCAAGACGGGTGACAGGCTCGCTCTCGACGGCCCGTTCGGCAGTTTCTACCTTCGTGCGCCACGACGGCCGATCCTGTTTCTTGCCGGAGGGACCGGCGTTGGGCCGATCTTGTCAATGCTCGAGTACCTGGCTGCACGGGGTGCTGACGGTCAGCCCGTGCGACTCGTTTACGGCGTGCGCGATGACGCCGATCTTGTCGAGGTCGACCGGATCGAGGCGCTCAGAGCGCGTATCCCGAACTTCACCTATGACACCACCTGTTCGGGCCGGGGAAGCCGGCATCCGCTGACCGGCCATGTCACCGATCATTTGAGCGCCAGCGTGCCGAATAACGGCGACGTGGACGTATATCTGTGCGGGCCGCCCGAGATGGTCGAGAGCGGGCGCCAGCATGTCGCGAAGCTCGGTCTATCGCCCGCAAACACCCATTTCGAGAAGTTCGCTCACGCGAGCGAGGTCTTGGCAGTGTGATGTCAGGCCCATCCCCGTATGACACGTCTGACCCTCCCGCCCTAGCCAGTTGCGTCATCCAGCGCGGCGATCGCAAAGCGGCGATAAGCACAGCCATCGGGCAAAGCGGGATGGCGCGTGTCAGTTTATGCCGGTAGGGAGCCGAGTCGCGGATTCTGCCCTAACTCCCAATCCATCAGATCATTGTGCGAGTGGTTCCGGTGTCACGACCTGCAGCGGTCGTGCAGTTTGACACCATCATGAGCAAGTTTTGGGTAGCGCCACAAGCGATCGTTCACAGTCCGAATAGAGAAAAGCTTGCCGATAGCTCCGCGCTTTAAAGACTATATTCGTGCCCGTTGATGTTGGCGAGCTCGGACCGTTCTTCGGCGAGCAAACGAACGTCCTCATCCGGGGGTTTGGCCAGGAATTCCGGAAGATCCGCGATCCCTTAATCGCGGATGCCTGGCCGCAGTCGGCGATACGCAATTTCGTGCATCCACACACCTGGAGAGAGCCGCCTGCCGATTTAGACAATTCGCTACGATTTGGAAAAGGACTTCTTCATCTTGCAGGACGCGACCCGGCTGCCCGTGAGCTGATGATTAGGGTTTGCCAACTCGTCGAGCCGCGTAGCGCTCTTGGTGATCCTGACCTCGTACGTCGTGTAGGTCCATGGGGGTTCCGGATGGACCGACGAAGTGTGAAAGTGGCTGTATAACGGCCGCGGTTACATGAGCGTGCAAGACCTGCAGCTATCCGATTGCTACGACCGTAACCCGATTCTCGCCGTCGGTGATCATGTTGTAACGCGCTGCTAGGAAAATCTGCGGCCGACTGTTCGAGGGACCAGCCGGTCATGTTCCCGAACCATCCAGTTCAAATGGGGTCGTCCCGGAGCAGCGCCACTCCCTGTTCCGAAAACAGAAGGAATCACGGCCATGGAAAGTCCGAAGCAAAGGATCGCGAAACGTCCGGCCAGATGCCGAAGAGCGCGGTCGAGTCTGGTGCGCAGACTCCTTCAGCCTAAGAACGATCCGGCGAAGCGACGGATACGGCGCTGGCTCAGCGACATCGATGATAAGCGGCTTCCAAGCTTTGGCCTGATACCGGAGGACATTGCCTTGCTGCGCGGCTCGTGCGGCTCCATCGATTTCGTCTATCTATCGCTGCTGTGCGCCCTGTCCGTACCTTCCCCACCCGGTTCATGGTTCTAGTGCATTGCAGTTCGGCAAAAAGACCGTCCCAGTCGCGACGCGCAGCCATCAGGACCGACGTCCCTCGATGATAGCTATTTTGAAGTGTGATTGGTCCACACTTGACGGTGTAGGATTGCGTTCAGTCACTCCAATCCAACATGAGGAAGTTTGAGGTAGGTCCAGCCAATGGAAGCTGGTCAGATCTAACATCTACACCTCAACGGCCGCTTTGCGCCACAAGCAGTCTTCAAAGCCTGCATGAGGCCATTGGATGAAAAGGCTGTCATTCTACGGCTATAGTTGAATCGCAGCTTTCAGCTTGAACGCCTTGGTCCTGACCTTAGCCATGAAGCCGGCGATCCGTTCCATGTAGAGATAGACCACCGGCGTTGTGTACAGCGTCAACAATTGCGAGGCGCAGAGACCGCCGACGATCGCGATGCCGAGCGGACGCCGTAATTCCGATCCGACACCCGTGCCGAGTGCCAGAGGTAGAGCGCCCAATAGCGCGCAGAGCGTGGTCATGGTGATGGGCCTGAACCGCAGGATGCAGGCCTGGATGATGGCTTGCCTCGGTGACATCCCACCTCGCTCCGCCGTGAGCGCAAAATCGATCATCATGATCGCATTCTTCTTGACGATGCCGATCAAGAGAATGATGCCGACCAGGCCCATGACATCGAGCTGCCCACCAACCAGCTTGAGAGCTGCTAGGGCGCCGACGCCGGCCGACGGCAGCGTCGACAGGATCGTGATTGGATGCACCACGCTCTCATAGAGCACGCCCAGCACGATGTAGACCGCCACCAAGGCGGCTACAATCAGCACGGGCTGCGTGGCCAACGAGGCTTGAAACGCCTGGGCGGTCCCCTGGAATCCGGTCTGAATGGTAGCGGGCATGCCGATCCGGGCCTTCAGCGTATTCACGGCCGCTACCGCGTCTCCAAGCGCTACGTTCGGAGCGAGATTGAAGCTGAGCGTGACCGACGGGAACAGGCCCTGATGATTGATCGCGAGCGGCGCAACAGACGCGCCCACCCTCGCGAACGTGCTGAGCGGGATCTGTTTGCCCGAGTTGTTCCCGATATAGAGGTTATCAAGCGCGCCGGTATCGACCTTAAACTTGGGATCGACCTCCATCACGATTTTGTGCTGATCGAGCTGAGTGAATATGGTCGCGACCTGCCGCTGACCAAACGCATCGTATAGCGTATCGTCAATTGCCTGTGGGGTGACGCCGAGGCGGGTGGCCGTGTCGCGGTCGATAACGATACTGGCGTGGGGAGCGGCCGACTGGAGGTCGCTCGCGACATCGCGGATCTCAGGCAGCTTGCGCAATTCGGCCGCCATTGTGTCGGCCCATTGATACAATTCGGAAAGATTGGGGTCCTGGAGTGTGTACTGAAACTGGGTCTGGGAGATCCGTCCACCCACATTGATGCCTTGCACGGCCTGCATGGCAAGGCTCACCCCGGTCATGCCGGACATCTGTTTGCGGATGCGAGCGATCACCTGGTCGGCCGTTACCGAACGTTCCGACTGCTGCTTCAGGATGATCTGCAGATTGCCAGTGTTCATGAGTCCCGAGCCGCCGAGGTTCGAGCGGACGGTATCGACCGCCGGGTCTTTCATGATGAGGTCGACCACCGCCTGTTGTTTGGCCGCCATCGCCTCGAACGAGACGTCCTGCGCCGCCTGCGTGGAGCCGGAGATCAACCCGAGATCCTGCTGCGGAAAAAACCCTTTCGGGATGACGATGAAAAGATAAGCCGTTAACGCGAGTGTCCCCGCGAAGGACAGCATCACCAGGCCCGGATGGGCGATGATGCTGAGCAAGGACCGCTTGTATCCGGCTTCGAACAGCGCAAACCCTCGTTCCAGGGTGCGAGACACCAGGCCGGGACGGGATTCGGGCTGTTGGCCTCGAATCATCAGCGCACACATCATGGGCGTCAGGGTCAACGAGACGATGGCCGAGATGATCAGCGCAACGGATACTGTGACTGAGAATTCCCGGAAAAGCCGACCAACCATTCCGCTCATCAGGAGAAGCGGAATGAATACTGCGATGAGCGACACCGTCATGGACACGACCGTGAAGCCAATCTCGCTCGCGCCTTTGAGTGTCGCTGCCATAGGTGAAGCGCCCTCTTCGACATGGCGCACAATGTTCTCGATCACGACGATAGCGTCATCGACCACAAAGCCAACGGCAATGGTCAGCCCCATGAGCGAGATGTTGTCGAGGCTGTAGCCGACCACATACATAATTCCGAACGTGCCGATCAAGGACACAGGAATGGTCACGGCGGGAATGATCGTCGCACTGAGGCTCTTCAAGAACACATAGATCGTCAGCACCACGAGGCCGATCGTGATCAACAGCGTTCTCTGCACGTCGCTGACCGCGGCTCGCACGGCAACGGTAGAATCGCCGGCTGTGGTCAACTGAACGGAAGGTGGAAGCCGCAGCTGCAGCGCGGGCAGCGCCGCCTTCACCCCCTTTACCACATCGACTGCATTGGCGCCGGGTTGAAGGTGGACGTCGATCGTGACTGCCTTCCGGTTATTGAACCAGGCGCCCATCGTGGTGTTCTCGACGCTGTCGATAGCGCGTCCGATGTCGCTGATCCGTACCGGCGAGCCGTTGCGGTAGGCGATGATGGCCGCGTTTGCATTTGTCGAGGTGAGGAGCTGATCGTTGGCGTCCAGCGTAACCGAACGCTGGCTACCATTGAGGGTGCCCTTCGGGCCGTTGGTGGTGGCGACGACGAGAGCCGCGCGGATATCTTCAAGGCTCAGGCCCATGGATGCGATCTTCATCGGATCAAGCTGGATCCGAATGGCCGATTTCGACGAGCCGGGCATGTCCACAAAACCGGCGCCGGGGATTTGGGACAGGGTTTGGGCGACCAGATTCGTCGCGTCATCCATTACTTTCGGCAGCGGAATGGTGTCTGACTGCATCACAATAGAGATCGCCGTGAATTGTGCCGGATTCACTTTGTGATAGGTCGGCGGATTGGGCATCGTCTTCGGCAACAGCCCGCTTGCCGCATTAATGGCGGTCTGCACGTCCTGAGCAGCGCCATCGATGTTCCGATTGAGGTCGAACTGCAGCGTCAGGTTCGACGTGCCGAGCGTGCTAGTCGACGTCATCTGCGTAACACCTGGAATGTTGGCGAACTGCTGCTCGAGTGGACTCACCACCGTGGCCGCCATGGTTTCGGCATCCGCACCCGGCAGCGTCGCCTGAACCGCGATGGTCGGAAAATCGACCTGGGGCAGAGAAGATATCGGCAGCAGCAGATAGGCGACTATGCCCACCAGAACGACGCCGAGGGTCAGGAGCGCCGTGGCAACGGGACGCTCGACGAAACGCTTCGAGATGTTCACGGGATTGACCTCAGAAAAGGAGACGACAGATTTACTGTGTCGCGTTGTTCCGATCGGCGACCTTCTGGCCACTCGCATCGCTCGGCAAAATGGACACTTTCAGACCTGGCTTCAGGCTGTATTGGCCCTCTGTGACCACCGTGTCGCCTGCACTTAATCCGGACGCGATTGCGGTCGTGTCGCCGGCCACGCGCGCGACCGTCACGGCGCGCTGAGCCAAAGTCATGTCGAGCTGCACGAGGTAAACGTAAGGACCACTTGTCGACTGCTGGACGGCGCTGGACGGCACGGTGAGAACGTTCGACAGCAGCGCGCTCTGGATCGATGCGTTGACGAATTGGCCGGGCTTGAGCAGATGGTCCTTGTTCGGGAACGTCGCCTTGAGCCTGATGGTCGCGGTGGCCGGATCGATGTGATTATCGACGAGGCTCAAATCACCGGTGCCGAGCATTCGAGCATTGTCGGGCGATCGCGCCGTGACCGGGACGATAGATGTCGGTCGGCCTACCGCCCAATGACTGATGGCTTCCGACGGCACAGTGAAAACCACCGAGATCGGCTCGAGTTGATTGATGACCACAAGGCCCGGATCGGACGGAGTGATCATGTTGCCCGCATCGATCATCCGGATTCCGGCGACGCCGCCTATGGGAGAGGTGATCGTGGAAAAGTCGAGCTGGGTCCTCGCAGTTTCGATAGCGGCCTGATCGGCCAAGATCGTGGCTTGCAATCCTGCAAGCTGCGACTTTTGCGTGTCGAGAGACTGGCCCGTCGCGAAGCCCTTTTGAGCGAGGCTCGCGATGCGCTGGAGATCAACGTTCGTATTATTGAGTTGCGCCTGGTCCTTGGCCAGGATGGCCTCCGCCTGATGCAGCGGCGAAAGGAATGGCCGCGGGTCGATGTGCGCCAGTTCGTCGCCGGCGTGGACTAGCTGGCCTTCGGTGAAGACGATGTCGCTGATCTGGCCGCTGACGCGCGGCTTGACGGTCACGCTGTTGAAGGGCTGAACCGTACCGAGCCCGGTCACATAGATCGGTACGTTTTCGATTTTGGCTTGCGTAGTTTTTGCGCCCAGAATGGGGGTGGCGGAGGCCGAAGGCGCCGACGCCCCGGCGGCGGTTGCCTCATGATGGATGTTGGCGTAAGCGCCATAGGCGGCGCCGCCAAGAACTGTTAGAATAACGATCGTCCGCAGTCGATGATGCTTTCTTCGCGGCGACGCAACGGCGGGCCCGCGAGCCTCAACGACGAGGTCCTGGGCAAATGATCGGTTAGTCATCGTTTTATAATCCACCCAATTGATGAGACATCGACGGCGCTCCCTCGGGACCGCTCCCTCTTTCCGCGCAGCGCGACAAGGCAGCCCGGAGAGGTTCAACGCTCCGGTACTCTGACGGATCGGTGGTACAGCGCGCATCGCTCGAGGATGAAATCGATTTTAATCAGGCCGGTTGGTCCGGTTGCGTCGGGGTGCCGTTAGGCTCCCGGATCGTGTAGCCGGCACTTGGGACCGTTTGGATCAACGGATAAGCGAAGCCCTCGTCCACTTTTTTGCGCAGCCGGTGGATATGCATGTCGACGATGTTGCCCCGCGCCTCGAAATCATAGTCCCAGGTGGCCTCCAGCAGCATCGAGCGTGTGACGACTTGGCCGGCGTGGCGGATTAACTGTTCCAGCAGGAGGAATTCGCGACGTTGAAGGTGGATCAGGCGTCCCGCCCGCGACACTGTCCGGCCGATCGTGTCGAGCTCAAGATCGCCCACCCGCAGGACCGAGCAGCGACGGGAGCGGTCGGCCCGGCGGCCAAGCGCCTCGAGGCGCGCCAGAAGCTCCGCGAACACGTAGGGCTTGGTGAGGTAGTCGTCGCACCCAGCCCGCATTCCCTCCACGCGATCGGTCGTGCTCGCGACTGCGCTCAGCATCAGGACCGGCGTGCGAGGGTCGTGCTCGCGCAGGCGCCGAACCAAGGTGACGCCATCCATCGCCGGTAGCATGCGGTCGAAAACGAGTGTGTCGTAGATGCCTTCGAGAGCCATTGCCAACGCGGTTTCGCCATCCGCGACACGATCCACGATATGACCGCTCTCGATCAGGCCCCGCACCAGGTAATTCGCCGTGCGATCATCGTCTTCGGCAATCAGGATGCGCACGGCGTCTCTTTCTTAAACTAGATTTCATATGTGGTAGATGGGCACTTTGCTCGCTATATGCCAGATAGGCTTCAGTTCCTTGGAGGAGAAGCATGGCTAGGGTGCTGGTAGTGGAGGACGACGTCCAGACCGCCGCGGAGATTGCGGCGGCACTCGGCGATTCCGGCTTCGAAGTCGATTGCGCCCACACCGGCCGCGAGGGGTTGCTGAAAGCAGGCGCGGACACGTACGAGGCCATCGTGCTGGACCGCATGCTGCCTGGCGGGGTGGACGGAC